>Ga0190286_1000502_pt1 | contig 15966 bp, 17 predicted proteins | sample 48691834_MG_FD_183241 | JGI IMG/M metagenome (GOLD analysis project Ga0190286, IMG submission 183241) | Hydrothermal vent microbial mat bacterial communities from Southern Trench, Guaymas Basin, Mexico - 4869-18-3-4_MG | ecosystem: Environmental > Aquatic > Marine > Hydrothermal vents >... | reverse complement strand
CGGCGCTGTCCACCGCCAATGTACGAGCTCTACTGCGTGCTGCCATGCCGTTACCACAGCTAACGCCTGATGCAGCCAGGGCACTGGTGACCAAACATCTGGTCAATCGAGCACGGTCGCGTAAAAGCAGAATGAAAGGCAGGCATAGGGGCCCTTAAGTGGGTAATAGAAGCATAGAGCAAACGAATTGACGAATGTCTATGATGATCGTCCAGTAGTGGTCAGCCTGGGCTATCTACGAATTCCCGCCATACATCCTCCATTCTCAAGGTATGAATGTATCCTCACGAGCTAAAAATTCTCCTCAATCACATGCCGAGATCAAAAAGAATATTTCCGGATTATAATCATGTTATATCGCAATGCCAAGAAAATATCTTTAATAAATTTACGCTAATATGACATTGTCAAAATAATATGGAGAAAAGGTATGAAGGTTTTAGGGGGTATTATTTGCAGATGAAGAAATCTGTGCCAAGGACAGTTTCAGTGTTAGCTATCACAATAGCCATCTTCTACCTCATCTTCACAAAAATTGATTTTTTCTCGGTCGTAAAAGTATTATCGCACGCAAACCTCTTTTATTTACTATCATCCCTACTACCCCTGATTTTATCCTTTCCGATCTGGGTAAAACGATGGCAAACAATTATTGAAGCAATGGGATACCCTATACCTTTCGTCAAATGTTTTAACATTCTAATGGCTTCTGTCCCTCTCGCATCCGTCACTCCTACAAAGTCAGGGGATGTTATCCGCGCATATTACCTAAAAGATGAGATCCCACCAACCAGAGTAATTGGCAGCGTATTGACCGAGCGAATATTTGATATCTTCGTGCTTATTTCATTTTCTTTAATAGGTATGGTATTTTATCAGAAATATGAGTTTATATCTATCATATTTGGCATCCTTATTGTTCTAATTGTGCTAATTTTTATCCTCCATACCAATTTGCGCTTATCAATAAAGGAATCGTGGAACGAAAAACTGCAGAATATCGCTTTTTCTATGAAAACGCTAACAAAAAATAAGAAGTCATTGTTTACCATCATATTATATTCCTTTTTATATTGGATTTTAGGAATAGCCCAAACGTTGATGTTTTTCTATGCATTGGAAATTGATGTTCCCCTACTATTTACGCTGGCTAACATACCCATAGCAATTTTTATTGGGCTCATACCTGTCACTTTAGGCGGAATGGGAACTCGTGATGCTGCGATTATTTTTCTTTTCTCTGAATATGCAACGTCAAGTCAATTATTAGGGGTTGGAATACTATTCTCAGTGTTCAGGTATTGGTTCTTGTCGCTGTTGGGAATACCGTTTATGAAAAAACTAATCAGGGAGAGCTGACAAAGAGGAATCGATTTTCTGGCATACCACCAGTTGATTACATATTAAGCCATCAAGTCCTATTTTTCGGATAACTTCTTCTACTTTTTGCTCAAATGGAAGAAGTCCAATTGGCGACAACATAAATTTCTCCGCTTTTAAAACCTCAAATCCCGTGGATTTTAAAAAATCAGCAAGCGTAGATAGTGTTAGTGTCTGGACATGGAGTTCTGGCTCTTTATTGTATCCTATAAACGTTCCTATTTTATCCATCAGCGGGTCTGGCGCTGTACAAATGCAAATTCCATTTATAGCACATACCCTATTAAACTCGCTCAACGTGTTGTTTATATCTGGAACATTTTCAAGAACTGCTGTTGCAATTACTACATCAAAATCCCATTCTTGAACGGGAGATTCAATGCATCTCCTTGCACAAATTCAAATGGTTTTTCTTCATTTAGTTTGAAAGATTCAGTTGAGACATCTAATCCAATTAACTGTGGGATTTTTCATGCGTGTTCGGTTAAGAAACCCATCGTTCCATCAACCTCTCTCGTTTGACATTTGGATCTTTCTTAATAGCCTTTATAACTTTTTGCGTTCTTCGTCTTAATCAGTATCGGTATCAAACCTCTTAAGCCGAAGTTTATGATATGGGGTGCACCCCAGATAATTTTTTATCTGTTTATTAGGTTGCATCTTTCCCCACTAGATCAATCTCCATTAAAAATAAATCTTCTCCAAAAATACGTTTTTTTATTGTCCTATCTTCACTTCTAAATCCTGCTTTCAAATACATCCTTTTAGCGGTATCATTACTTAATCTAACCCATGAAATGCATTTTCTCATATTTTTCTCCTTAAAATAATCCATTGCTTTTTCAAGCAGTTTATGTCCTATTCCCATTCTTCTATACTCCTTACTGACTGCTATTAAATATATTTCACCAACATTATTATCTATTTTTCGTGGTATAACAAATCCAGCAAATTTGCCATTAACTTCTGCAACAAAGTAAGAATATAATAAAATGAGAATTACTTTTTTATACCAGTCTGAAAATGAGCTATATACAAGTCTTAGTGCAGGAATTAAGTCATTTGCCTTTTTATCCCTTATTTTAATCATTGGTCAAAACCTCCATATTCCCGTCAATTGGATTAATTACTCTTTTTATATTAACCTTTCTATTTCTGTTTAGTCTTTCTACGATATCATTGAGATTAATACTTTCAGATGATAGTTCTTGAGTCTGAAAATGTTTGGAGTATGCCACGAAAATGAGAGAAAACTCATCTCCTATTGCCAAAGAATCAAATCTCTTTTTTCCCTGTATTTCTATGCTATCGTGAATTCGTATTTTCTCTGAGAATATAAGTTTGCATGTAAATTTTATAGGTACTGTTTCATTTTTAATTATCAACATTTTCATAAAGTTTTTCTTGAGTTGATATGATGCCCAATTACTCCTAAACATGGTTAGAAGACCTAATCTAAAAAGTATTTGTTTCGTGGGTGAAGGGAGTTGAGATGCGGCTTTGTGAAAATTTCCGGATACTTCTATTTCATCTCCATCCACCTCTGCTTGATATTTATTATCTAACCACTGCGAACTTATCATTTCTCCACTTTTCAGTATTCCTATCAATCCAGCATCGCTATATATGAGTTTTGGTGAGGCTATACGGTGTATCTTTAATATACTTTATACCAACAACAGCATAATAATTCTCTTTGGGGTGCACCCCAGATACTACACAATCAAAAGAGTTATTGGAAAAAGGAAGATTTTCTGCATCAAGTTGTAATAAGCAAAAATTTTTACGTACTTTTAGTTTAGAGCACGTAATTGTCAACATTTCACGGGAAATGTCTGCGCCTACTCCGTTTTCAAATTTTGATAATAATATGTCAGAAAATGTCCAAGTCCCAGTTCCAACTTCAAGAAAGGTTTGCGTTGCGATGTTTTTAAGCACATTTCAAGTAATTTACGGCGTCTTTTTTGTTGATATTGAGAAATGTTTTCATCGTATTTCTCACTCCAAGTATCAAAACCTATCTTTACTGATTTTTTCTCACTCATTTTTACATCTGTTATTTTTTTCATCTTTTTGAAGTAGTAACCCCAGTGCAATCAAAAACTGCCTGTACAACTGCATAGGGCTTTTAATACTGCAAAGCCTCCTGAATATATATCGTGGTCTTAGATAAAATTTCTTATTAGCATACGAAATGTAGTTATCAACAAATTCTTCTGGTAGCATGTCCGTAGATAATGCAGGAGCTGGATTTTTTTCTTCACCTGATAAAAATAATTCCCAGTGGTTTGGTGTGATATACCCATTGTTTGCCGCCCAATCAAACATCTCGCATCCCGGTATTAGTATTGTTTTACTAAAAGATACAAAATCCGGGTCTATTTCAAGTGCCAAGTTTAGCGTTTTCTCCAGTGTCTCTGGCGTTTCTTGTGGAGAACCCATCATAAAGTATGCAAAATTCTCTATCCCTGCCTCTTTCGTAATCTTTGCACAGTCCCTTATCTGCGATACCGTAATCCCTTTTTTCATCACCTTCAGGATTTCGTCATCTCCGGATTCCATCCCATATCTGATTCGATAACATCCAGCTTCTCGCATTTTCGCAAGAAGTTCTCTATCTACTTGATCTACCCTTGCACGGCATTCCCAGATTATATCCAACTTTCTTTCTTTAATCCCCTCGCATAACTCCAGAACTCTCTTCTTGTTAACTGTAAAAATATCATCAAAAAACATAAACTCTCTAATCCTGTATTTCGCGTTTAGCATTTCTATCTCATCCAAAACATTTTCTGGCGTTCTGGCTCTCCATTTTCTTCCCATTCGGTTTTTTTTATCACAGAATGTGCAATTAAATGGACATCCTCTGCTCGTGATCATCGTAGCAAATCTCCTTTCTCTTGTAAAAACATCAAAATATTTGTTGATGGGCAGCAAATGCCAGGCAGGAAATGGAATTGCGTCAATATCTGAGATAAGTGGTCTATCAGGATTTTCAACGATTTTATTTGCGTTATTTTCCTTAAAAACTAATCCACGAATTTTTTCTAATCCTTTATCTCCTCGTTCTATTGTATCAACCAACTCGTTTGTTGTTATTTCGCCTTCACCTTTTACTGCATAGTCAAAATCAGCGTATTTAAGTGTGAGTTTTGGAAACGAACTAACATTAGGACCACCAACAACGATTTTTGCATCCGTATTTATCTCTCTTATTTTTTGTGCTATCCACTTAGCCTGCCCAAATGTCCATGTCATGTGGTAAATTCCAACCAAATCAGGGTCATATTTTCTGTAAATCTCGCCTATATTTTTTAATAAATTAATATCAGTGTCACAATCTATTATCTTCACTTTATGACCATTCTCTTCTAAACTCGAAGCAACATAAGCCAAACCCAAAGGTGGATAGATTCCTCGTTGTTTTTCAATTATCTTGGAGTAGTGCCCCACATTTGCCTCACGAAGGCTTGGATTGATTAGCAGTATCTTCATTTTTTCACCCAGCAAATCCTGTCATAAGTTTACTTATGGCATCTGCAACGAGACCAAATAAAAAAACCACTACCGAAGTTATGAGTAATAATATTGTTGTAACGTCCATAAACTTGCCTAAATAAAATATACTGAAAAAAGCAACAAAGAGACCCGCTGCAAAGAAAAAAATACTCATTGGTATGAAAACCTTTAATGGGTTGAAGTACGTTATGGAACGTAAAATAAGCAGTATAAAATTAAGACCGTCTCGGAATATTCTTATTTTTGACCTCCCCCTCCTTGGAAAGTAGTTTATATCTACGAACTTAACTGGATGGTCGTTATGCAAGCACGCCAGCAAAAAAGTGGTTGAGATTGAAAAAGTAGAAGGATAAAGGTGATAGTATCGCAAAAAAACATCCCTTTTGAAAACCCGGAGACCGGAATTCATATCTGGAATGCGTTCTCCAGCTAAAAAGTTGATTAACCGGTGATGCCAAAACTTACCAAATCTTCTGATCAAAGATATACTTACATCTTTTCCTACCCGCGCACCGCTCACAAGGTCGTATTGCCCTATATAACTAACAAGTTTGGGTATATCCTCTGCGGGATATGTTCCATCACCGTCAATTGTTATTATGTTATCCGATTTTGCAGCCTTAACGCCTTCTTTTATAGACCAACCATAGCCCTTATCAGAGTCATGCCGAATTAATCGTACATCACTATGTTTTTTAACTATATCCACGGTTTTGTCTGTCGAGGCATTGTCTATGACGATTATTTCATAAGGGCTTTCGAGGGTATTTAACGCTTTATTGACATCATTTATGACCTCATCAATTACTTCTTCTTCATTACGCACAGGGATAATCACGCTATATTTTATTTCTTGCATATTTTAAGAACCTCCCCTGTTGAATTAATATTTTTATTTCTGCCGTTATTCTTGGAAGTTTTTGACTCATACCTTTATCTCTCTAAAGTTGATAAGCTAATATAATAAGACTCTGGTATTTTCTCTCCCTTTTCAACCATATCCTCGAAATGCAAGCGAATACCATCCTTTATATTTTCGATTACCTCTTCGTATGTCTCACCCTGTGTATAACATCCTTGTAGCGCAGGACAATACTCAAAGTACCCTTCCTCATCTTTTTCAATTACTATTGGCAGAGTATATTTTTTTATTTTTTTCACTTACCACTCACCCTTCCACGCTTTTCTCTGATATTAATTATTGGCTCCCTATCTTTATTTTACTTTTGATGTAATAAATAAAATATTAATAGACATGCTATTCTTTGAGTGTATCTTCAACAGCAGATATTACCTTATCTTGTTCCTCCCTCTTCATCCCCGGATACATCGGCAGTGTAACGATAGACTTTGCGACTTTCTCCGTTACTGGAAGCTCCTCATTCCCGTAGTTATTCCGATAATAGGTGCATAAATGTGCTGGAGGGTCAAAATGAACCGATGCACCTATCCCTCTTTCCCTCAGCCTGAAAACAAATTTGTCCCTGTCAACCCCCTTCACCTTTATCGTGTACATCTGATAAACATGTTTGCATTCTCCCTGCTCTACTGGCTTCTCAATTCCATCGAAGTCCAGATGCTTATCGTAATATCTCGCATGTTCCCTCCTGAGTTCGTTCATCTTCTCAAGCTTTTTCAACTGGACAAGTCCTATCGCTGCCAGAATATTGCTCATTCTGAAATTATATCCCGGAATGACACAGTCCCTCTTCCAGGGCATCTTCATCCCTTCTCTTTCCAACGTTGTCGTTGGATTTCCATGCCCCCTTAGCTCCGTCACTTTCTCCGCAAGCTCATCATCATTTGTCGTGAGCATGCCGCCTTCCCCTGTCGTCATGTTCTTCGTAGCCCAGAAAGAGAAACAACCGATACCAAACGTTCCTGTCTTCTTACCTTTATACTCCGCGCCTATGGCTTCCGCAGAATCTTCAATTACGACTAAATTATGCTTCTCCGCTATCTCCATTATCTCTTCCATCTTGCAACTCTGCCCAGCAAAATGAACAGGCATTATCCCCTCTGTCTTAGCCGTTACCTTATCCTCTATCTTTGTAGGGTCTATATTACAGGAGTCATACTCAATATCCACAAAAACAGGCTTGCACCCTGCATTTATTATCGCATTTGCAGAAGCCACAAACGTGAAACTCGGCACTATTATCTCACCTTTCAAGCCGCTCGCCTGTATTGCAACTTGCAAAGCCGAAGTGCAAGAGTTGAACGATACAGCGTGCTTTACACCTAGATACTTTGCAAACTCCTTCTCCAACTCTTCGTTCTTCGGTCCATGCGCTACCCAACCTGTTTGCAAAACCTCTGCAACTGCTTTTATTTCCTCTTCTCCAATATAAGGTATGCATAGCGGTATCATTTTAATGCTACCTCCCTTTTAGGTTTAATCCCAAATACTGGACAATAAACGTCCAAAAACCACTTTATCGTCTCCTTTATACCCTTCTCCAAATCGTATTCGGCTTCGTATCCAAGCACTCTCTTTGCCTTAGATGTGTCAAGTTTTCCTTTTCTCGCATCTATTCTCCTCGCTCCCGTAATCTCTATTTCAGTCTCAGGAATGAACTTCTTTATTATCATTGCAAGTTCCTTTATCGAATAATCATGCATACCACTTATGTTAAATGCCTCTCCGTTCGCTTTATCTGAATTAAGCGCAAGAACTAAACCCTTCGCAACGTCCTTCACGTATGTAAAGTCTCTCCGCTGCTCACCTCCGCCCTGTAAATCTAAAGGAATGCCCTGTAATGCCTTCTCTATAAATTGTTTTACTACTCTGTTCTCCAAATCTCCAGGACCGTAAACCGCCGTTGTCCGAATTACCGTGACTGGCATGTCATAAGTTCGATAATAACTCATCGCTATCCTATCCGCCGCAGCCTTAGTTGCTCCATAAATATCCTTTGCCTCTAAAGGGTGTCTTTCATCCGCGGGCGTATATTGAAAATCCCCATACGTGGATGCGGAAGATATATAAACAAACTTCTCCAAATCCAGAATTCTTCCCGCTTCCAGCAAATTAAACGTTCCGACAGTGTTTACATTAAACGTAAGGCTTGGATTTTCAATCGCCGTCGGTATAAATGTTATTGCCGCAGTGTGAATGATTTTCTTGACTTCGTGTTTCTTTAGCGTTTGAAAAACATGTGCGAAATCCGTTATATCCCCAAGAACAAGCGTTGGTTCAACGTCTGGAAACCTCATTTTCTTTAGAAAGTCCACATCACCGTGCCGCAGGTTGTCGTAAATTATCACCTCTTCCCCGCTTTCAAGCAGCTTTCTCACAACATGCGAACCTATAAATCCCGCTCCACCCGTAACAAGTATCATTTTTTTGTCTCCATTGCCTCTATATATAACTCCGCCTTATTTATATCTTTTGCTGTGGTAATTTCCACACGCATCCCTTCGAGCAATACACCAAAAACTTTTCTTTCATCAAGTATCATCATTTTTATCGCACTCTGCAATTCAAGCTCGCCTCTCTCCCCCTTCTTCACCTTCGCGCAATACTCAAAAATTAGAGGCTCGAATATATAAATACCTGTGCCTCTGTAACCATAAGAAATATTCGCCTTCTCTATTATATCAGTGACTCTGTTTCCATCCAGGCGAATAGTCTCGTATCTCCCTTCGGGTTCCCCGCGCTCTATAAGTAGAGTCGCTTCTGCATTACCTTTAATGTGTTCTTGTAAGGCATACAAACAATTTTCCATGAAGATATTGTCAGCCAAATGTGTGACAAAAGTACCGCTTATAAACTCCCTCGCTGAGTATACCGTATATGCAAGTCCCAAAAGTTTGTCCGGATAGCAGTAATGCAATGAAACGCCAAAATCTTGAGAATCTAAAAATTCTTTTATCTCTTCCTTTTTATAGTGCAATGCAACAACAATTTCAGTTATGCCCATTGATCGAAGATGCTCTATTGCATATTGTATTAGGGGCTTACCCCTTATCTTAATCAGGGGTTTCGGAATTGTATCTGTCAGTGGATGTAACCTTTCACCTTTTCCTGCAGCAGGGATTAAGCCAACTACTCTCATGTTAAACACTCACTCCATGGATATTTTTTGAGTATAAGTTATTTATATATAAGATTAAGGTATAAGTTAGTTGCGATGAAAATAGATTTACTGAATAGCTTACTTAAAGTTAATGGTATCTCAAGAAGCGAGTTCGATGAGATGATTCTTCAGATGAAAAGTGACCCAGTTAAATTTATAATCGCCGAGACTGATCCAAAAGTTGCAAAAAAGAAGAATATTATAAAATCCATTTTTCAGACAGTATATCCTTACAGAACCTCTAATTACGTCGTTGATAAGTCGGAAATTGACCATATCAGAATAACCTTTTTAGGAGTAGCTGCAGGTGGATATGCAGTCAGCCAAGGGAGTAGAACTGGGGGGTTTATTCTTCATGTAGGAGACAAAAGAGCTCACGTTGATCCAGGTGTTTCTGCTGTTAGAGACTGCAGGGATTACACAATATGCACTGGAGAAAATTTGGACCCTATTTTGACAGACGCTTTGCTCGTTACACACAATCATATTGACCATGCAGGCGGTGTAGAAGAATATACAGAAATTTGGCTGCCCTTTTCAGGCGTACTCAAAAAAACCATAATAGCAAACGAAACGCTTATCAAAGGTAATCCCGATTTTGATCAAGGAGCAAGACTTGACAAGTATAAGAAAGCGAAGATTGATGTCCAATCACTTAATCCTGGGGAAAGGATAGACTTTGGGGATATAACAATCAGCGCTACAAGAGCAATACATATAGAAGCATTTGACCCGATTACGAGGAAAAGCGGGGGAAATTGTATAGGTTTCGTTGTTGAAACTCCATTTGGAAGCGTTGGCATTACTGGTGACACTGAATATTATGATTCCATGGCTGATGAGTTTTCAAATGTTGACTATTTAGTTGCATACGTGGTGCAGGAGCGCTCCAGAACAGAAGCGGAACCGGAGAGGTATTCAAGTGGTGACATCATGAAGGGAAAAGAAGCTCCTCATGCTCAGTTTCTTGGCGAGGTTGGTGTAGAAATGCTTTTGAGAGAAATAAAACCAAAATGCTGCATGCTTACACATTATGGAGACCAACTTGCAACTTTTATGAATGAAAAATTGGTGTACAAAGATATACCAAAGGCTCTCGCAAAAAGGATTGAGAATAATACCAAGGTGAGAACTATAGCTTGTTTAAATGGCTTGAGTTTTGATATAAGAGATAATAATATTGAAATGAAAATGAATGAAAAGTATTTTCTAAACTTCGAATAGGTCACATTACTTTAATAGAGATTTACAAAAATAAAAAATAATCTGGCAACTGCTCAACAATATTCGAGCCTATAAATCCCGCACCGCCGGTTACTAAAACTTTCATTTCCTCTGCCTCCCTGTTATAAATCCCTTCCAGAAGTAATACACATTCAAAAAGTAATCCAATAATTTCACTGGTGGCATTAAAAATAAAACCCTCGGGTCTCGCATCACTTTGTATGAACGAATAGCATTCCCAAACACAGTCGCAGCGATGTATCCAATACCTAACAACCGTATTACATTTATTGGAATAAACAATGCAATTACAGCAGTTGTTTTAAATATTTGATTGTCTATGCTCCATGCTCTAAATCTATATTTCCTGAATAATACACCCTGACCTTCAGATAAATGGGCACCCTTAAAGAACAATATCTTTGATAAACCTGTTGCATGCGAAGAATGTAAATGATATACTGGAACTGGCACAGATACTACTTTGTAACCTTTTTGCGCTGCGCGCTTGCAAATGTCAACATCCTCGCAAGATACTCTGTATGTTTCTGCATCATGTCCACCGATTTTTAACAGAACATCCTTTTTCCATATATCACATGACCCCTCGGAATACTCGACAACGCTAACCTCATCACCAATTTCTTCCTCTTCCTTGAGTTCCCATGCAAACATCGCCTTTTCCCAAAAACCTAATTTGTTGTAAACTTCTTTAGTTAGAATGAGGGGTGATGAGACACATACAACGTCATCATTTAACACAAGATATGGAACTAATTTTTTAAACCACTCATCATCAACCAAAAGAACATCATCCTCTATTACACAAACAAGCTCATATTTCGCATTTTTCATACCATCATTTATTGAACTTGCCAGTCCCATATTCTTATTATGAACTATTACCTCTACTCCATGTTTTTTAGCAACTTCTATTGTATTATCCATTGAACAATCATCAACAACTATTATTTCAATATCACCATCATATTTTTGGTTGAGTATAGCAGGAATTATTACATCCAGTGTTTTTGCATCGTTGTATGCCGGAATGACTACTGAAATGTTCGGATACTTTTCCAATTTTTTCATCTCAAATTTCTCTTTCTTAAACATATACAGTCATCCCTCCTGGCTCAAATAAGAGTTTTCCACCACCATTCATTTTCTATATACCATTCCATGGTAGCTCTTAAAGCATCTTCAAATTTGTATCTTGGCTTCCATCCTAATTTTTTTATCTTCTCGCAATTTAAAGAATATCTAAAATCATGCCCTGGTCTATCTTTCACGAATTTTATTAAGCTCTTTGGCTTGCCCAGTTTCTCCAATATTATATTAGCAATCTCTATATTCGTTTTTTCGGTTCCACCCCCGATATTATAAATCTCTCCAATTTTTCCTTCCCTAAATGCAACATCTATTGCTTCGCAGTTGTCTAAAACAAAAATCCAATCCCTGATATTTTTCCCTTCTCCATATATTGGCAGCGGTTTGTCATGCAAAGCATTTAAAACGAGATGAGGAATTAGCTTCTCTGGATGTTGATAAGGACCATAATTGTTTGAGCTTCTCGTGATTAGTATGGGTAAGCCATAAGTTTTATAATAAGCCCTAACCAGCAAATCAGCTCCTGCTTTACTTGCAGAATAAGGAGAAGAAGGGTCTAATGCATCAGTTTCTTTAAAAGAGCCTTTTTCTATACTTCCATACACTTCATCCGTGCTTATTTGAATGTATTTCTCAATATCATTTTTTCTTGCGTACTCTAAAAGATTATAAGTTCCAAGAACGTCTGTTTTCACAAAAACCTCTGCGTCTATTATCGAACGATCAACATGAGTCTCTGCTGCGAAGTTGAATATAACATCGCAATCCTTCACTTTTTCAACATCCTCCTTATTACAAATATCTCCTTTTATAAACGTGATTTTGTCCATCACATCTTTTAAATTTTCTATCCGACCTGAATAAGTCAATTTATCTAAAATTACAATTTCATCATTTGGATACTTTTTCAGCATGTATCGAACAAAATTGCATCCAATGAAGCCAGCGCCACCTGTTATTAAGATTCTCATTCTTCACCCCACCCCTCAACCGAATAGCCACCTTAACTCTTCTTCTGTTTTCAATTCAGAAACTCTACCCATGCTTTTTCCCCTCTGTAAGTATCCAATCATAAGGTATTTTCTTTGTATCTGGTGGCAATCTATATTCATCTGGCTCTTCGTAATTATAAGGAAGCGTTGGGATACTTAAGAAATACGCAGTTTCTGTTCCTATCGCCTTGAATCCGTGATACACTAAAGGAGGCACACTAATTAACATAGGGTTCTTATCACCAATAAAAAATTCATTTATCTCTTCGTAGGTAGGAGAATCTTCTCTTCCATCATACAAAGCGACTTTCATCATCCCCTTTATGCAGGTGAAGTTGTCGGTCTGCTTCTTATGATAGTGCCACGCCTTTACCACTCCTGGATAAGCAGTGGTGAGGTAAACCTGCCCGAATTTCTCAAATATTTCGTCATCGTTTCTCAATATTTCCATCAACCACCCTCTTTCATCAGCTATCACTTTTAACTTCTTTGTTTTTACTCCTTCTATCATACTTATATCACCACCTCTGAGCTATCACCGATTATCAATCTTTTTCCTTTTGGTAGATTATCCCCTTTTTTAATCACTGCATTCTTACCTATTAGACTATCTACAATCTTTCCTGCGTTTATTATTTTTGTATTTTCCATAATTATCGAATCTTCAACCTCCGTATTTTCTATGATGCAATTGTCTCCAATACTTGTGTATGGTCCGATATATGTATTTGAAATCATGCAATTTTTGCCAACGATTAAAGGTCCTTTTACCACAGAATTATCCTTAATCACGGAATCCTCACCTATTACAACTCTTCCTCTCGCAACTGCGTTCTCTATTACTCCTTTTATATCACTCTTTATATCATCTAAAATAAGACGATTGGCATCCAGAATATCCTCCGGCACGCCTGTATCCTTCCACCATCCTCCAATCACTTCGGGAACAACATTACATCCCCAGTCAATGAGTTTTTGAATCGCTTCTGTTATCTCCAGTTCCCCTCTATAGGAGGGTTTGAGTTCTCTAATAGCATCAAAAACTATTGGTCTGAAAAAGTAAACGCCGGGCATTGTCAGATCACTTTTTGGCTCTTTGGGTTTCTCAACGACCCTTACTACCCTATTACCCTTTACTTCAGCAATTCCAAATCTCTTTGCAAGAACAAGGTTCTTAACACGATAGAGCAGCAGTATTTCGTCTATGTCTCTTTCGTTCCGAAATTTTTTCACATACCTCTCTATTCCACCTTTCAATATGTTGTCACCTAAATAAACCACAAAAGAATCTTCATCTATGAAATCCTCAGCAAGGCTTACGGCATGTGCTATCCCCTTTGGTTCAGGTTGATTGATATAGGTGACTCTAACCCCGAATTTTGAGCCATCTCCCACAAACTCCTCCACACCTTCTTTCATTGGACCAAGAATTATTGCTATCTCAGATATGCCAGCCTTTTTTAAGTCCTCCAAACCATAGGACAAAATCGGTTTGTTGGCTACCGGTAGCATGTGCTTGTTACCCGTATACGTGAGCGGCCTCAGTCTTGTGCCGTGCCCACCAGCAAGAAGCACTCCTTTCATTATTACTCTCCCCTATGAACGTATTCTATGAATTTATCATAATCTCTAATATACAGTTCTTCCGTATAATAATCTGAAGCAACAACTAAAACGATAGCATCTTTAGAGAAATTTACTAGTGTGTGCCACAGCTTTGGCCCTATATATATACCTATGTTCGGGTCTTTCAGTTCATACTCGTCTTTCCTCTCACCGTCATCCAATAAAAAGGTAACACTACCATTAATGCAAAAGAAAATCTGTTCCAAATTTTCTTTATGAGCGTGTTCACCTCTCATAGCTGAAGAATCTCCAACCCCATAGATATAGTATACTCTCTTAATTTCAAATGGAATACTTCTCAAGGATTCCATAAAGGAGAGATAACCTCTTTTTTCATCTCCGATTTTTGGTAATTCGATTAATCTACAATTCCTAACATTCAATTCGTTCATTTAATTATTCCTCCCAAAATCCTGTATTGCTTTAATTATGTAATCCACCTCTTCATCCGAAAGTTTATGGTGGAGTGGTATGCATATTAAATCATTATCAAGCCTCTCCAAATTGGGCAAATCATTTCTGAGACCCCCAAAAATAGTATACTTGTCGTTTCTCCAGTTATGTACAGATACTTCGATTCGTTTTGAATGCATCCATTTGGCAAATTCTGTTCTTTTATCCACATGTACAGCGAACATCCAATTTGCATGTGTTCTATCGGTTTTGTTCTCTAAAAGAGTGACGCCCTTAACGTCTTCTAGCTCTTCTCTATACCTCCTAGCAATATCTGCTCTCCTCTTAAACAATGAATCAAAATACTTCAGTTGCTCAAGTCCTATTGTAGCTGCTATATCGTTCATGTGGTACTTGTATCCGACTTCCTTTATATCGTATGTGGGGTCATGTCCCAATATGGAAGGTTTTCGAGCGGCTCTATCTATCCCAAACCACCTTCTTCTTACTGCCTCCTTATACTTTTCTTCATCTGTTAAACAGAGCATTCCACCATCGCCAGTAGTTATATGCTTGATAGCCTGAAACGAGAAAATAGTATACTCAGATATTGCTCCAATTGGCTTGCCTCTGTACATAGCACCCAATGCATGGGCTGCATCCTCAATAACCGGCAAATCATGCTCAGCTGCTATTTTACGGATTTCATCCATATCACAGGGGTAACCTCCCCAGTGAACGCAAATTATTGCCTTTGTCTTTTCTGTGATGTGGCGCTCTATGTCAGCTGGCTCCAGATTGGCTGTTTCATACTGCACATCGGCAAAAACAGGCTTTGCAAACTGCTCTAATATAGCTGTGTTCGTTGCAACCATGGTGTAAGGTGTTGATATTACCTCATCTCTAGGCCCAACACCAATTAGAGCTAATGCAAGCCTTATGGCTGAGGTACCCGAGTTTAAAGATACGACATGCTGAAGACCAAACTTTTTTGAGAACTTCTTCTCAAATTCATCGACCTTGGGACCCTGACCAACCCATCTACTTCTTAGCGTCTCTGCCAACTTATCAATCGCGCTTTCCGGTATATGCGGATAGAACATGGGTATCATTTCTCTTTCCATAATTATTTGTAATTGCGAGGTATATAAATAACTTGACTTTATCTAATTAATATTATCGAACTTCGTTGAATAAAAGGAACATCACAATTCCAGTCCGGCATGTTGGAAGAATGAGCGCAGCAATGACGTCTGCGTACGCATCTTTCCCAGTGAGGTGATGACCGCCTGATGGAGATCATCCACATCCTCAGGGATAAAGTTGGCCAGGTCGCTATACTTGCTGTGATTCCAGACCATTTCGACCGGGTTCAGATCAGGGGCGTAAGCGGGCAGTCATTCCACTTCAAACCAATCGGGATGTTCTTCCTGCAATAAGCGCACCGCTTTGCGATGAGCACTATAGCGATCCAATACCAAGATGAACTTTCCTCGCAGATGCCGGTGCAGCAAGATAATGAACTCGATCACTCGCTCAAAGTTGATGTTCTGGTCATGGATCTGAAAGTGGAGTCCCAAGCGATGTTGCACCGGAGAGACGGTGATCCCTGTAATCGCCGAAAGCCGATCATGACGATCCCA
>Ga0190286_1000501_pt1 | contig 15977 bp, 17 predicted proteins | sample 48691834_MG_FD_183241 | JGI IMG/M metagenome (GOLD analysis project Ga0190286, IMG submission 183241) | Hydrothermal vent microbial mat bacterial communities from Southern Trench, Guaymas Basin, Mexico - 4869-18-3-4_MG | ecosystem: Environmental > Aquatic > Marine > Hydrothermal vents >... | reverse complement strand
CAGCCCTCCCAATGGCCTCGGACACCCTCCCCCCCTTGGATTGCTCCACGAGGGCTATGATGCAGCCCCCTCCACCGGCTCCGGTTAGCTTCGCCCCAAGAGCTCCAGCCGACCTCGCGGCGTAGACCATCCTATCCAGCTCTGGGGTTGAGACTCCGAGGGCTGAGAGGAGGCCGTGGTCGATGTCCATCAGCTCCCCAAGCCTCTTTAGGTCTCCGCCTTTAAGGGCCCTATAACCCTCCTCGGAGAGCTGGGCTATCGCATCTATGATGGCGTCCACCACATCTCTATGGCGCTCCCACAGTTTCCTCACCTTCGCCACAAGGGCTCCAGTTGATCGACGTCTCCCAGAGTCTCCTATGATTAGGGGGAGCTCCCCAACCTCGAAGCGCTCGAAGCCCCTTCCACGCTCATATCTCAGGGCGCCTCCATATGTGGAGATGTGGTTGTCGATGCCGCTCGGCGTCCCATGGACTATACGCTCCCCCTCATAGGCGATTTCGCATACGGCGTCGAGGGGGAGCTCCTCCCCTGAGAGGAGGCGTCCAACGGCTGCGGCCGTCGCCACGGCTATGGCTGCTGAGGAGCCTAAACCCTCGGCTGGGGGAATCTCAGATTCAACCCTGATCCTCAACCCCCTATGGGCTTCAAGTCTCTCCATGGCTTCGAGGGCTACAACCCTGATGGGGTTTAGGCTTCTCCACCTCTCTGGGCCACCCCTAATTGGGTGGTAGCGTCCATCGATGTCGAAGTATCCTGAGGCCCCGATGTCGGGTGCCTCTATCCATATCTGCTCGTCGTCTCGCATCTCAGCCCAGATATGCGCCCTGAGGTTGATGGCGAGGACGATGGCTGGGCCTCGATATACGACGCTATGCTCCCCGAGGAGTATCGCCTTCCCAGGGGCTGAGGCGTGGATCATCCCCTCTCTACCGGGTCAGCTTTATGGAGGCGTAGCCCACGACGGCTGAGTAGTCGCCTGTGATGTCGCCGCTTGTGTAGTAGGTCAAAAGCTCAGCCGAGTTGGCTCCAAGCATCTTAGCCGCCGTTATCGCTGCGGAGACAGGTCCATAGCCGCACATGGAGACTCCATAGCGTCTCACGGCTCCCTGAACCCCCTCCTCATCGAGGTTTAGAATTGCCTCGATGACCCTCCTATCATTCCGCTCAGCCCTCGATTGAGGTTCATAGTGGCTGAAGTCCGTTGACGCTATGACGACTATATCTCTCCCCCTTGCCGCCTCGGCTATTGCTCTGCCCACAGCCCTGCTGGTCTCCAGGTCCTGTAGGCCCATGCATATGGGGATGAAGCGGAAATCTGAGCCGTAGATGTATTGGAGGAAGGGGAGCTGAACCTCTATGGAGTGCTCCCTTAGATGGGCCATCTCATCGATGTCTATGATGTCTGAGGCCTTGAAGATGGCCTGGGCGAGCTCCCCATCGATCTCGACCACTCCGAGCGGCGTCTCCCAGCCGCCCTCACCCATCATCGCCACGGGGCTTCCAAGACCCGTGTGGTTTGGCCCGAGGATTATGAAGGTTGAGGGCCTACCGTCGAGGGCTAATTGATAGTAGCCATGGGCGGCTGCGGGGCCTGAATATATGTATCCGGCGTGGGGTGAGATGAGGGCGGCGATTCGACGATGTTCCACACCCCTCCCTGGGAGGCTTCCAGGGCCGAGTCTATGCCTGAAGCACTCCTCTATGCTCCTCCTCAACTCCTCAGGGTCGCCTGGATAGAATGATCCGGCGACCCAGGGTCTCCTAACCCCCATTCCGATGCCTCCCTCTCTAAATCGGGGTCTCAAACTCCTCGACGGGGACGGGGAGGTCTCCATCTGGTGGTATCTCACCCAACTCACGCTTGATCTCCCGGCATAGCAGCCAATAGACGAGGGCGAGGCTTCTACGCCCCTTATTGTTGACTGGGATGACGAGGTCGATGTTTGAAACCGTGTTATCTGTGCTGCAGAGGGCGACGACTGGTATCCCCATCTCCCCAGCCTCGGTTAGGGCCTGCTCATCAGCTATGGGATCCGTGATGACGACCGCCTCCGGCTCTATGTAGCCTGAGAAGTAGGGGTTTGTGAAGGTTCCAGCTGTGAATCTACCTGTGATCGGGATGGCCCCAGTCAGCTCGCAGAACTTCTCTACGGGTCTCCGGCCGTAATGCTTAGCTGAGACCACAACAACCCTGCTGAGGTTGAGTCTTGAGAGGAACCTCGCCGCCACCTTAATGCGTTGACAGGTCTTCTCAACGTCGAGGATGAAGAGGCCGTCCGGTCGAACCTTATAGATGTAGGGCTCCATATCCCGCATCTTAATCCTCGTTCCGATGTGGATTCCGGCTGAGAGGAGCATCTCCTGGGGGAGCAGAAGCTCAGCCTCACCCTCCTCCGGCAACTCTACCCCTCCTTAAACGTAGACCTATCCCTCTCCTCATAGAGCCTCAAAATCTCATCGATGAGGTTGACGTGTGAGAGCAGCATCCTCCTGCAGCAATACCGGGTGACGCCGAGGTCGTCGAGGACTGCCGCAGGATTCTCCCCCGCAGCCACCCTCCTGGCGAACTCCTCCCACTTATCGCCGATGACCTTACCGCAGGAGAAGCATCTAACCGGTATGATCATTCAAGACCTCCCCGCCCAACAGAGTAAGCTGAGTGACCCCCTTATAATTTTTAAAGGTAGCGCCGCTCCGACATTTTCACCCAGCCCTCCATGGAGCCCTGGTCGGAAATCCTTATAGAGACCCTGGGATGCGGATGAGGCTGAGAGACGTATAAGGCTGTGGGCTGGAGGCCCGGAGAAGGAGGATATCGATTGGTCGAGGTATCGGAGGGCCTTCGCCTGGTATGATGCCTCAAACCCCGAGAACTTCGGAAGCTACAAGCTGCCTCATCACGATGTCATCGACGGCCGCCTCCACGTCGTGTGGAGGGGCGTCGTAGCAGCGATGCAGAGCTTCCTCGGGGCGAGGGGAGGCGTCGACATACCTGAGGCAGATCGAAGAGCCGTCTATGAGCATCTCGCCCGGTACTACAGGGAGTTTGGACGTGAACCACCAGAGTTCAAGGCCTCATGATCCACATGGGTGGACGGGGATTCGGGCCCCCGGGGCTCAGCCCCAAAGCCCGAGGGAGAGGAGGTGGTGGAGATGGAGGTGGAGGAGCTTAGAGCCTAGCTGGAGTCGCTGCGCCGGAGAGTTGAGAGGGTTGAGAGATTCCTGGAGGCCTCTCAGAGGCCTAAGGCGAGACCAGGCGAAGTCGATGAGGTGAGGTCTGCGATGGAGGAGGCTCGGCTGAGGCTCTTCGGATATAGGAGGGAGATCTAATGGCGGCTGGCGACGTCAAATATGAGTATGCCCTATGGCTTCTACCAGTCGCCAGGGCTGCGGCGGCTGACATCTCTAAGGGGCAGCTCGTCTCCCTAAGTGGTGGAGCTCCAGCCGCAGCGGGGGATCACGCCCCCTTCGGCGTCGCCATAGAGGATATAGCCTCCGGGGAGGATATGAGGGGTAAGGTTGTCATCAGCGGCGTAGTGGAGGTCGTAGCGGGAGGCCCGATATCTGCTTTGAGCTATGTGAAGGCCGGTGACGGCGGCAGGGTTGTGGACTTCGTCGAGGGAACTGATGCCGAGAGCCTCATCGCGGGGATAGCCCTCGACTCGGCATCGGGCGATGGAGACGTGATCAGGCTGCTGTTGAGGTGAGAAGAGATGGCGGATATCAGGGTTTGGAGGTCTCCAATCACAGGCGGCTACTATAGGCAGAGGAGGCCGATGATCTATGAGGCTCAGGCCCTGACGCCGAGCGATGTCGAGGCCATAGAGGCAGCGACGGTTCTCGACGAGGTCATAGGCCTCGCCAGACCCCAGTATAGGCTGAGACGTATATGCCGTGAGGTGAGGATGGAGCGCCTAACGGCGAGGATCGACATCGCCAGGAGGCTGACGGGTCAGGAGAAGGTTCCGCCGATGGTGGAGGCCGAGCTATCAGCCGAGGCCTATGAGGGCATAGACTTCAACCTCTGGAAGAACGTCGTACACGTAGTCATCAGCGATGAAGCCAGGATGAGGGCTGCCCGCGACATCCTAAGGCTTCACGTCGAGGACGCCGCCAGGGAGCTGGCAAGGATGGAGAATAAGCAGATAGCAGAGGAGCTGGCTAAGGCCCCCGAGGTCTCAGCCTCAGGCCCCTGGGACTCCATGACCGGAGGAGTAAGCGACTACAACCCCTTCAACGACCTCCTAAACGTCTTCAACGCCCTGAAGGCTGAGGGCTATGAACCAGACTACGCGGTGATGCATCCAAAGACCTGGGGAGGCTTCATAACGAACACCTATGTCCGAGACCTCGTCCAGGCTGGCATCGCAGCCCTCGGCAGGGAGGGTGGAGAGTTCACGATTCCAGGTTACCCCTCCGTGAGGGTTGTCGTCGACCACGCCGTCACACCGGATACGAGCTGCTATGTGCTCTGCTCAACGGCTCCAGCCATCGTCCTCAGCGTTGGGCCGACGGAGGCGGCTTAATATAGAGATGAAAGGGCTGGCTACTACGCCTATATCATAAGGCAGTGGCTTCAGCCGAGGCTCGTCGTCGAGGAGGCTGTGAGGGAGATAACGGGTGTGCATAGCTAACCCCCTTTTTCTCAGGTGTCCCGATGATTGGGTTAAAGCAGCTTTAACCTAATGGGGGTGGGAGGCTGTCCTACTCGGAGCCGAATGATGTGAGGAGGCTCATCGATACGAGTCTCAGCGATGAGGAGATAGCTGAGATAATAGAGCTATGCGACTCCGAGATAGATCATAGGATAGGGCCTCAAAGCCTCTCAGACCCCCTCATTAGGAAGCTGTCAGCCCTCTTGGCCGCTAAGATGATTAAGATGAGGGAGCCGAAGGCGAGGGCCATCGGCGAATATCGGGAGGAGTCCGGAGACGTATTGGAGGTCTGGGAGCGTGAGATTGAGCGCATCTTCAGGCTCTACGAGGCCTTTAGGGTGTCGGCTACGAGGTATCGATGCATAGAGGAGCCGAGGAGTTGAGGGTGAGGCATATGCGCCAAACCCTCGATGAGACCCTGAAGTCTGTCTCCATGATCCTAAGCCTACTCTCCTCCGAGTCGAGGAGGTGGAAATCCCTCTACATGGAGGCGATGGCCGTCGGGGTCTCACCAAGCGCCTTCAGAAACATCCTGGGATGGCTGCTTAGACATGGATACGTTGAGAGGCCGAGGAGAGGCCTCTACAGAGCTACGGAGAGGGGGAGGAGGCTCCTCGAAGTCCTTCCATGGAGGGGGATGGGCTGTAGAAGGATGAGGCTGGATGAATACATCGAAGCCGGATGAGGCTTTGAGGGCGTCTGCTCCACTATAAGCTTTTGATGAAAATCCCCATATTCAGTAAAACCTTAATATCGAAACCTCGATTAATCGAAACACACGGAGGATTCCTCGTGGCCGAGATGATCGATGAGGTGCTGGAGAAGAGCCTTGGGAAGACGGTGCTGATAAAGCTGAGAAGCGGCAGGTTGCTCAGGGGCGTCTTAGAGGGCTTCGATCAGCATATAAACCTCGTCCTAAGGGATGCCGAGGATATCAGCGACCCTGAGAACACCGAGAAGATCGGCACCATAATCCTGAGGGGAGATAACGTCGTCATGATCTCACCGCCGCCTTGAGGGGTGAGCCATCATGCCGACGAAGCATGCCATCCACCATGGCAAGAGGGTTCACATACGATGTAGACGCTGTGGACGGAGGGCATACCACATCAGGAAGAAGCGCTGCGCAGCCTGCGGCTTCGGAGCCTCTAAGAGGCTGAGGAGATACTCCTGGAGCCGTAAGACGCTGAATAGGTCGAGGAGGATCGTCTAAGCCCCGCCGAGGTTTCCCAGAAGCTGTGGATATCTGAAGAGGCTGTCAGCCGCTATAGTGGCCACCCTACACCCCTCGCCGAGAATCTCAGCCACCTTGAGGGCTGCATATACTGCGGCTCCGGTTGAGGGGCCGACGAGCAACCCCTCGAGGTTGGCCAACCTTTTCACGGTCTCTATGGCTGAGGATCGAGGCACCTCCATAACCTCATCCACGAGCTCCCTATTCTCCAGGTAGAATCTCGGCTTTATGGCCTTGGATAATCCCCCAATCCTATCCTCATATAGGGGCTCTCCATGTATGAGGGCTGAACCCCTCGGGACGACGCCTATGATCCTCATCGATCCGAGCTCCTCCCTCAGCCGTCTCCCGATCCCTATTATGGTGCCTCCGGTTCCTATGCCCATGACGAAGGCGTCAAGCTCCCCCCTCATCTGCTCGATGATCTCAGGGCCCGTCGTCTCATAGTGGGCCCTGATGTTGGCCTCATTCTCGAATTGATTTAGGAAGACCCCTCCCCTCTCCTCAGCAAGCTCCCTCGCCCTCTGGAACTGCTCCTCCTCCCTCTCTATCCGTATGGTCTCAGCCCCCAGAAGCCGGAGGGCCATCTCCCTGATCTCGGAGACCTCCGGCTCCAGGATGAGTAGAGGCCTTAAGCCGAGCCTCGAAGCGATCCAGGCGACGGCTGTTGCTGTGTTTCCGCTGCTCGCCTCGACGACGTAGTCCCCCCTCCTCACCTGACCCCTCTCAACGGCGTCTCTGATCATGTAGTATGCGACCCGATCCTTATGGCTTCCACCCGGATTGGTATACTCCAGCTTTAGATATAACTCAAAGCCCTCCGGTGGTAGATGCCTCAGCCTTATGAGGGGTGTCCCCCCGATGAGCTTCGACAGCGCCTGGAGCTCCTCCATCATATCATCCAAGGTAGGTCTCCCCCTATAAGAGGCCACTTCTTATATGGAGGGTTAGGTGACCCTCGCCCCGTTGGGTATCTCCCTATCGACGGTGAGTAGGGCCAATCTGCCGTCGTGCTCGGCTGCGAGGAGCATTCCGTTGGAGACTACGCCGAATATCTTAGCTGGCTTTAGGTTTCGGAGCACTATTATGCGCTTCCCTATCAACTCCTCCGCCGTGTAGTGGCCCACGAGGCCTGCGACTAATTGTCTAACCTCATCTCCCAGGTCAACCCTCATCCTGTATAGGCTTTTAGATCCAGGTATCCGCTCCACCTCCACGACGGTTCCAACCCTCATGTCAATCCTCTTGAACTCATCTATGGTTATGACATCACTCATCTCGACACCTCTACTTGATCGCCTTCAACTGCGCCTTATACATATCTATTATCTCCTTAACCCTCGTCGCATCCTCAGGCCCCTTATCGGTTCTCCAGCGGCCCGTGAACCTCGGGAACCTTATGGCCAGCCCCGACCCCTCCCTGATGACGTTGAAGGCGCAGGTGTGCGTCGGGCTTAGGGTGATCTCGTCGCCGATGACCTCTATGACGACAGCAGGCTCAAACCAGACATCCGCCTCCAGTAGGGCGTCAACCCTTGGATGCCTATGCTCTATCTGATACTCCCTCAACTTCTCAGGGAGCTCCGCCAGGTCTTTATCGGTGAATCCCGACCCCACCTTACAGACAGTTCTGAACGTGTCCGCCTCATGGTCGTAGGCCGCCGCCAGCAGCGCCCCATAGGTTCCCGCTCTCCGCCCTCGACCGTAGAAGGCTCCGACGATGACGAGGTCTACCGGCTCCACCATCTTGCTCTGATAGCTCCTCTTCAGCTTCACCCATAGCCATGACCTCGCTCCGGCTCTATAGATGGATTCATCGCTCGTCGATTTGACTACGAGACCCTCGCATCCCTCTGCGATCGCCTCCTCGAAGAAGCGCTCCATCTCCCTCGGGTCTGAGGTTATCAGCGCCCTCACCAGCTTGAAGCGGTCGGTCTGCTCGACGATCTCCTCAAGCCTTCTACGCCTCTCCGGATAGGGTTTGAGCGTTAGGTCTTCGCCGTCGACGTAGAGGCAGTCGAAGAGGTAGACGGCTATGGGATACTTCTCCATCATCTCCTCGATGCCATACTTCCGTCTCCTATGCATCAACACCTGAAACGGCTGGAGCTCCCCCGTCTCTGGGTCTATGGCCACCGCTTCACCTTCGATTATGGCTTCATGAGCCTTCACATGCCTCTTAGTCATCTCAACGGCGTCTGGATACATGTGGGTGATGTTCTCCAATCTTCGGGAGAATATCTGTATCCACTTCCCCCTCTTATGTATCTGGAATCTCTCCCCATCGAGTTTATACTCGGCTGAGCATCTCCCCTCCAGCTTATCGACGATCTCCTCAGGCGTTGAGAGTCTCTGGGCGAGCATCATCCTTATCGGCTTCCCTACGACGACCTTCACCCCCTCAACGGCCTCCAACCCCTTCTCGGCGAGGATTCTCGCTATATACCCTAGATCGCTGGTTAGGTTGTAGGCCCTCTCAAGCGTCGGCCTACTCTCCGTCGAGCCGGTGTAGGCGAGGGCGAGGGCGTCGAGGATGGTCATATCCCCAACGCCGAGCCTCAGCGTTCCGACGACCGTCCTCGCCAGATACCTCGCCTCCCTCGGCGTGGCGTTGCTCAGGAGCCCTATGAAGCGCTCGATCTTCCTCCCAGCGCTCCCCTTACCGGACTCCTTAGCGATCTCATCCAGGGTCTCATAGACCTCCTCAACGGTGAGAGGCTTATGGAAGAGGGGTCTGACCTTCTTCTCCGACAGCGCCCGTTCAGCCACCTGCCCTATGTCTCCTTCCTCAGCCATCATGGCGTCGACCTCGCCTCGCTCCAGGCCCGTCGCCCTCGCTATGGCTTCGAGCGCCATCTTCTCCGCTATACCTATCTCAGGCTCCCCCATCCAGTCGGGGTGTATCTTCCCCTGCGTCAGGTAGATGACCTTCTCCAACTCCTCGGGCCTTGCATCCTTAAATAACTCGGCGAGTATCGAGATCATCTCCAACCTCTTCGTAGTGGCCTCCAACCTCTCATAGGTCTCAGCCAACTCTGCGTAGAGCATCAGGTTGAAGTTGGATTCGACACCTATAAAGCTCACCTAAATCGAAAACCACATCGACAAGAACCCATTTAACACAACTACAGAAAATTATGGCGTAAGAAAATCGAGGAAAACACAATCCCACCTCATTCTCGGAGATGCGATTTAATGGGAGGCTTTTCACCATAAATCCATCGATCAACGGATATATCCAACGCCCCAGAGCCTCCCCCAGAGATGAGCCTCCCCCTCAGGAATTACATGATCCGATAAATCTGAGAGCCTGAATCGGGAGGGGGAGAACCCGATATCCTTAAGGATTGAGGGAGGGAGGGTTAAGAGGGCATCTATATTGTCCCTCCTCCACGGAGCCCCATATATAAGGAGCCTCCACATCGCACGGATCCGAGGCCACTCTTGGGGTGTTGAGGGCTGGAGAGGAAGACCGTGGAGCTCCACCTGATGCCGGAGGCTGGGAGAACATCTACACCGTATATGTGAGGGATGAGGCTGGGAACATCCTCTCCAGGGGTTTCACCATAGTAGTCGAGGCGGGGGTGGAGCTCAAACTCCGCTGATCATCATATCCTCCATGATCGTCGCAGCATCTCTCATATCCCTATGGATGTGGAAGAGGTGGCCAAAACTATAATAGATGGTTGCCCCTTAACCCTTTAGCTCCCTAAAGGGGCCCTCACAGAAAGCCTCGGGGAGAGGTGGAGGAGTTGGTTAGAATCTCCTTCCTCGGTGGGACACGTGAAGTGGGGCGGAACGCCATCCTGGTTGAGTCAGATGGAGCTGGGCTTCTATTAGATTATGGGGTGATGCTCGACGAGGAGCCGGGCTTCCCAGCTCATGTTAGGGCGACGGATATCGACGGCATAGTCGTCACCCACGCCCACCTCGACCACTCTGGGGCGGTGCCCATCTTCTATCTCACGGAGCGTAAGCCCGTCTTCATAACCCCCATAACAGCCGAGTTGGTGAGGGTTCTCATAAAGGATTTTATAAAGCTGAGCGGCTACTACCTCCCCTTCGAGTATCTCGAGCTTGAAACCATGATGAGATGTCGGAGAGACATCCATTATGGAATGCGTATCAGGGTGAAGGACATCGTCTTCACGCCCATAAACGCTGGACATATACCGGGAAGCTTCATGGTTGATATGGAGGTTGGAGGTAGGCGCATCCTCTATACGGCTGACATAAACACGATAGACACCAGACTTGTGAAGGGGGCGAGGGTTCCAAGGAGACGCTACGACGTCGTCATCATAGAGAGCACCTATGCGACGCAGGAGCATCCAGATAGGAGAGACTTGGAGGAGGAGTTCATAAAGGAGGTGAGGAGCATCATCGATGAGGGTGGCCGAGTCCTCATACCGGCCTTCGCCGTCGGAAGAAGCCAGGAGATGCTCACCATCCTCCACGCCTATGGGTTCAGGAGGAACGTCTACATCGACGGCATGGCGAGGGAGGTCAACGAGATATTCCTCAGCTACCCAGACTACCTGAAGGCTCCGAGGGCCTTCATGAAGGCCCTCTCCACCGCCAGGGTCGTCAGGGGTTGGAGGGATCGCCGTGAGGCCCTGAGGAGGCCGAGCGTCATCGTCGCCCCCTCAGGCATGCTCCAGGGTGGGACTGCCATCTACTACATGGAGAACCTCGCCCTCGATGAGCGGAGCGGGGTTTTCCTCGTCAGCTTCCAGATACCTGGAACCGGCGGGGCCAAGCTGCTGGAGACGGGGAGATTCACCATTGGCGAAAGGGAGGAGGAGGTTAAAGCGAAGGTTAGACGCTTCGACTTCTCCAGCCATGCGGGCATGACCCAGCTCCACGACTTCCTAAGGGGGCTGAGGGGTGAGCCCAAGATATATGTGATACACGGCGAGGAGGAGAACTGTAAGGCGCTCGTCGACTGGACTGTGGAGGAACTCGGCTTGGAGGCTCAGGCTCCACAGCAGGGAGATGAATTCAAGGTTTAGGTAAGGCTTAAAAGGTTTATGAGGGAATCCCTGAGATGCCCTCAACCTCGATTAGGAGGCTCCTAAGGGGAAACATCCTGATCCTAACAGTCAGCAGGATCATCTGGAGCCTATCATCAGCCATAGTCAGACCCTACCTCTCCCTCTATATCCTCGCCCTCGGGGGTAGCAAGCCCATCATAGGCTTTGTAAATGCCCTTGGAAACCTCGCCGGAATCTTCCTCTATCCCATAGGGGGATACATCGCCGACAAGGCTGGGAGAGCCAGGCTGGTTGGATTCTCAACCCTCCTCTACGCCTCCAGCTTCCTCATCTTCGCCCTCGCCCCAGATTGGAGATGGATCGCCGCAGGCCTCATCTATCAGCAGCTCGCCCTCTTCTACATGCCAGCCCTCAACGCCATAATGGCTGACTCAATACCCGTGGGGGTGAGGGGTCGAATACTATCGTTGATGATCGCCATCCCGGGAGCCGTGAGGATCATAGCCCCCTACATCGGAGGTCTATTGATAGCCGTCTACACCCTCAGGCCAGCGATGAGACTCGGCTTCACCATCAGCTTCATCCTCGGCGTCGTCGTCGCCGTGATGAGGCTGAGATACCTCCAGGAGACCCTGAGGGGAGAGGGGATGGGAAGAGACATCCCGGGGATATTCAAGGCCGCCTACGCCGAGATCGCCGTCTCCCTCCGATGGATAGGGTCTCATATGAGGGGCTACACGGCCCTCGCCATCATCCTAATCCTCGTGAACAGCATAGTTATGCCCTTCTGGGTCGTCTATGCGACGGAGGTCATCGGACTCACCCCCTATCAGTGGGGTGTGATACTCCTCATCGGGGGAGTCGTCAGAACCGTGATGAGCCTCATGGCTGGAAGCCTCGTGGATCGCATCGGGGCTAAGACCTGTATGATGATCGCCTTCGCCGTGGCGGCCCCCTCCATGATCCTCTTCACCCTCTCAAGGGGCTTCCTCCAGGTCTCCCTAATATATGTGGCCCTGAGCCTCGCAGGCGTATTCCTCTGGATCGCCACCTCCGTCCTCCTCGCCGATACGATACCCAGAGCCATTAGGGGGCGTATAATGGCGGCTCTTGGGCAGGGTGTGGGCATAGGTATAGCTGGTGGAGGATACGCCAGCGGCTTCCTCCTCTTCATCCCCATGACCCTAGGCTCCTCCACAAGCGGCTACATCTACCAGCTAAACCCAGCCTACCCATGGCTCATCCAATCCATAGCGCTGACGACGATCCTCATCCTCGCAGCATGGCTCATCAGGGAGCCTGAGCGGGCTGAGGCTTAGAAAGATAAAAATATCCCTTCAATCCCTTTGAGGGAGGCGGAATGCCGAAGGAGATATTCAACCCAGAGAAGTTCCTACGCATAGCCGAGAGGGCTTCGGAATGCAGAATAAAGCGTTTAGGCGACGTGATGAAGCTGAAACTGAGAACCAGGAGATACCTATACACGCTTAAGGTCAGCGTCGAGGAGGGGGAGGAGCTCCTGAAGAAGATTAAATGCCCGAAGAGGGAGGTTTAGACGATTTTCCAGTTGATTTAAGGGACTTCTCCACATAGGTGAGGGTGGATCGAAGGTCTAGGAGCTCTATATATCTCCTGGATAGGTCTGCGAGGGCCTCCTCCTGGTCTCCATAGATGATGACGCCCTCGTTGAGGAGGGTGTAGAGGACTCCCATGGGGGCTGAATCGATGTGTATGAGGTCTATGGAGGACTCAGGGCAGCCTAGGGCCTCAGCCAGATCCATGAGGAGCCCCCCCATCTCCAGGGCGCTTTTAAGCTCCACTGAGACGGCTATGTCATAGTCCCTCCCAGGTTCACCCCTAGCCCTTGAGCCGAAGAGGAGTGCGTATCTCACCCCATATCTCCTGAAGACCTCCTCGACTCTCCTCAACTCCCTCGGGTCTATCTCATCGGCGTCGATGTATCCCCTCAATTTATCCAGGACTATTGGCAGCCGCTCCTCCATCTCCCTGAAGGCCTCCTCCTCCAGCCTCCTATCCATCCTCGCATATCCATGGACTAGGAGGTTCCTGAAGCCAGCCAGCTCTACTAGGAAGGTTTTATGTTCCTCACCGATGAGGCTGGAGATGAATTCGGCTATCCCCCTATAGGTCTCGGGTTTGCCTCTTCCAAGGTAGACGGCTAGCATAGCTCCAAGGTCTAGGAGGGATTGGATCAGGAGTTGGGCGATCCTCTCAAGGGCGTAGAGGCTTTCCCCCCTCCCCCTAAACTCCTGGAAATCCCTCAGATATCCCTCAAAGAGCTCCAGTTGCCTCCTAACCCTCAACCCCTTAGGCTTAACTCCCCTTAGATATTTAGAGTTCCCCATCGTCGATGATCCGGGGGACTATCCGGTTGTGGAAGAAGTTGGAGAGCATCCTAAGCCTCGTTAAGGTATCCCCCCTAGAGCCTAATAGGAGGCTTGTAGCCCCCCTCAGCTCCTCCCTGAGCCTCCCAGGCAGATGCTTCAAGGAGTCCTCCAGGAGAACCTCAGCCTCGGACTTAACCCCCAACAGGGGAGCTAGACATCCAACCCCCTTCAACATCTGAGCCGCATAGAGGGCCTTTTCCCCAGGGGTGGAGAGACGCCTCCAGGCCTCAACCTCCTCCCTCGACGGCTTGACGACATACTCGGCATAGGCGAATTGGCAGTCGATGAAGCCGTGACCGACGAGTAGGCGCTCAACCTCAAAATCCTTCACGGCGATGCTCAAGAGGTAGAGCAGGGTCTCAGCCAGCTCCCTTGAGCCGCCGAGAAGTTCAGAGGCCTTTAGGAGGCTTCTGGGCATGGGGAAGATGTAATGCTCAAGGGAGCCGTGAAGCACCGAATGTCCAGCCTCATGCCTCAAACCGCCAATCTGAAGGAGACGGGGAAGCCCCCTCATCCCTTCGAGGCAAATCATGATCCTCGGAGTCCCCCTCCAGGCATCATGCGTAGCGAAGAAGCCCAACCCCGAAACAGGCCCCCTAACGCCGACGGAGGCAGCCTCCTCAGCCAAGGCGGCATCCATCATCGAAGCCCTCTCGAAGATCCAGAGCTCCAGAAGCTCAGGTCGACCAATACGGCGATAACAATCCTCCAGCACTTCCAGAATCCACTCGGCGATGGAGTCATCGACGGAGCCGAACCTTGAGAGGAATATCCTAGTCAACGTGGATTAGAGGGGAGGGGTGTTGAATAAGCCTTCCCGGGGTGATGGACGCCTTATAAGTGGTGGCCACTTATAACGTGGAAAATTTTTAAGGGGGCTGGTGGGCCGGGCAGGATTTGAACCTGCGACCCTCGCCACGTCAAGGCGATGTCATACCCCTAGACCACCGGCCCAGGCCACTGATCGTTGAGGCTTCCTCCCTTATCTTTTTGTCGTTTAGCTCTCGACTTTAAACCTTATCGCCGGTGGAGGGTGACTATGATCTGTGAGGCTTCACCCGGTTCTCCTTGTGTCTCTGGTCTTTATTGCTCTGTTCTCCATCGGTGTCTTTACTTGGCTTTGGGGTGGTTTTGGGGGTGGTGTTAAGCCTGGTGTCGGCGTGGGGGTTCCCCCTCCCGATGTTGGCCCTGAGGAGGATGGGCCTTGGAATCATAGGTTGCTCATCGCCTTCTCCGAGGATGGTCGGCGTTGGCTTAGGACCTATAGGGTGTTAAGCGATCAGGCTTCGGTTCCCGATGTCATCGTCGATTCCAAGGGTCGGATTAGGGTGTATTATGCTGACTATTATAATTTGGGGGTTATCCTCGCCATCTCAAGGGATGGTGAGAGGTGGCGCTACATCAGGGTTAAGGGCCTAAACGCCTCCTGGGTTGACCCCGATGTGGTTCTGCTCCCCGACGGCCGTTATAGGCTGTATGCCTCCTATATGCCGCTCCATGGGCCTCAAGACCGAATACTCTCAGCCATCTCCAGGGAGGGCATCCACTTCAAAGTGGAGCCTGGATGCCGATACCATCAGCCAGGGCGACTCGTAGTTGACCCAGACGTCTTCTACTTCCAGGGGAGGTGGTATATGATCATCGGCCCAAGGCTCACCCTCCTGGAATCGGAGGATGGATTAACCTTCACACCCGTCGGAGACCTACCATTAGAGGGGGCGGTTTCATCTACGATAATCGTCGACGGGAGGCTGCGAATCTACTATCATCGCCTCGAAGCCGATGGGAGACTCCACATCTACATGGCTGAAACCAGAGACCTAAAGGAGTGGAGCGTCGAGCAAGTCCTCCCCCCAGGCCCTCAAGGCTCCCTCGACGCCTATGGGGTTGGAGACCCAGCCGTGGCGGAGCTCCCCGATGGGGGCTACATCATGATCTACAAGACCTGGATAGAGCCTCCACCATGGATCAGTGGAGGGTGACAAGCCCCATCTTCTCATAGAGCCTGAAGAGTTCGATGAGGTATTCGAGGTTGCAGCGTCCGATCTCGAGTTCTATGAGCCTTGCGATCTCCAGTAGGCTTCGTTGGCCGTCGGCCCAGTATTGGGCGAGGACGCCCTGTATCTGGCTCTCCTTATATTTTCGATTCAGCCTCCAGTAGGCCTCTCGGTCTTCCCTTGGCAGCTTTCTCAGCCAGGGCCCGATGGAGATGGGTCCCCTAAATTTTCTCTTAGGCCTTATGGCGTCGGCCTCGATCTCTATCCGTCGCTTACGCCTCCTAATCCTCCTCAGCCTCAGACCCCTCTCGGATGCATAGTCCCTGATCACCTCCTCTATGCGGTTGGCTTCTCCCTCGGCTGTATCCCTCAGCGTCCTACGGCATCTCTCCATCGCCTTCTCATCCAGCTCCACGCCCAGCCTCCCCATCGACTCCAGGGCCTCTATCCCCCTCTCAGCCTCGTATAGGAGCTCCCGCCTCGCCCCCTCCAGGACCTCAGCTAAGACCCTCTCAGCCCTCTCACCTTCAGCCTCATTCAGCGCCTTGGTTAGGATTCTCTGACCCCGCTCGAGGATTCGTCTCCGATATCTGTTGACCGTCTCCTCCATCATCCACCTCGCCTCGACTCTTCCCGCTGAGGCGATGAAGTAGGCGTAGGTAGCTGCCATAAGGGCTGTTCTCCCC
>Ga0190286_1000500_pt1 | contig 15990 bp, 13 predicted proteins | sample 48691834_MG_FD_183241 | JGI IMG/M metagenome (GOLD analysis project Ga0190286, IMG submission 183241) | Hydrothermal vent microbial mat bacterial communities from Southern Trench, Guaymas Basin, Mexico - 4869-18-3-4_MG | ecosystem: Environmental > Aquatic > Marine > Hydrothermal vents >... | reverse complement strand
GGAAGAAATAAAAGAACTTTTTGGGAAAGCGGCGCCGAAGATGGGCGCTACACATTTGGTAAATAACAAAAAATTAGGAGGTGATAAAAGAAAAAAATGGAAATAACAAGAAGGACAGCAATAGGGATAACCCTGATAGCACTGATAGGTTTGACTTCATGGGGTCTCGCTGGCACACTGACGGAACAACAATACATAGACGCAGGGAAGGCTGAATATCACAGGGGGAATTATGACGCGGCAATATATCTCTTCACTAAGGGGTTAGAGTTAAACCCAGACAATCAGTACCTGTATAACGACCGAGGATTATGCTATTTAAAGGAAGGGGAGATAGAGAAGGCAATTGAAGATTTCTCTAAAGCCATTGAATTAGACGCTGATTTTGCAGGGGCATATTACGATCGAGGACTCGCTTACTTTGAAAAGGGAAAACAGAATCGCACAGACCCGAATGATAAAGCAATTGCGGATTTCAGTAAGGCAATAGAATTAGACCCAAATTTTGTAGATGCGTATTACCAACGGGGACTTTGTTACAGTGGAATCGGTCATTCCGGTATACACCACTATCATAAACTCCCGGCAGAGCCTTGGCCCACGGACATGGAGGACAGGTATAACAGAGCGCTTGCCGATTTCAATAAGGTGCTGGAATTGGACCCCAACTATGTACTGGCCCATGCTGGATTGGGAAACTTGTTTTACAAGTATTACGACAGTTATGAGGAAATGCAAAAAGCAATCGCAGAATACGATAAGGCGCTTGAATCAGAGAATCTGATAATAGAAAAGGTAGGTAATAAAGGTCTAGCGGGGGTATATTACAGCAGAGGAAGGGCTTATACATACTTAGGGGAATGGGAGCAAGCAGAGTCGGATTACCTCAAGGCAATAGAACTGGATCCAAAGTGTGGCATTGCAATTGGTCATCTAATACACCTGTATTGGGATTGGAAAAAATGCAGTGAATTACTTGCACTAGCGAATGCTACGGGCAGAAATGATCCCTCCATTGCCAGAGGAGTTTGTTACGCAGAACTTAAACAATACGACAAAGCAATTTCTGATCTTGAGGACCCAACCACTTATGAAGGGTTCCATGGCGCATTTTGGGGACCAAGGGGCAAGAGATGCTTAGCTGAGATATACCGAGAGAGAGGGGATGAAGATAAGGCAAGAGCTGTTTTGGAGGAGGCAATAAATATGTCCAACAAAAGCATTGCTAAAGGTGGAAGAACGTTCACGGCATACTGCGAAAGAGGGCTAACCTATATTGATCTTAAGGAATACGATAAAGCCATTTCGGATTTACTTAAGGTCATAGAGGAAAAGGCAGCGTCAGACCGTGAATATGGGCACAGTAATTATTACGTCGATGCTCATATAGGCTTAGTGAAAGCTTATTTGGAGAAGGGAGAAAAAGAGAAGGCAAGAGAGTATTTTGAAAAGGTAGTAGAATTGTTACAACGCCCAGGAACGCCCAGGAGGACCTCAGTAATAAAAGAGTTACAACGCCCAGGAATACCCCAATAATAAAAGAGAGGTGGAAGATTCCCCGTTTTAGAGAATGGGATGAAAAACAGGAGGGAAAAAGAAAAAAAATGTGCGCACCAATAAGCGTAGCCGCAGGGGGAGCTCTTACTACATGGGCTCCAATGCTACTAAACTATATAGTAGCCACGGTAGCATTAGTGGGTCTATTGGCGGTAAACTACCGGAGCAGTTTAAAGAAACTGTTCTCGAAGGCGTAGCTGCTGCCTGCGGTATCAAATAGAGGACCTTTTAAACATGGGGAAGTGAAGTGAGATGATTTCTCACTTCCTTTTTTATTTTATTAAAACAACTTAACTTAATACTATGTTTGACAAATTAAAGAGAATATACAGTTACCGGATACTGCAGATAGAAATTAGTAGAGCCTGTAACCTCGACTGCCGGATATGCATGAGAAAAAACCTCGATTCAAATTCGGGTTTTATGTCCTTTGACGAATTCAAGAAGATTCTGGGGTCTTATAATTTCAGAGAGGTTGCGCTGCACGGCTGGGGCGAGCCGTTATTGAATACAGAAATTTTTCAAATGATTGAATATGCAAAAAGGCAGGGAATAAGGACCAGTCTTACCACCAATGCGACTCTGGTGGGTAAGAATATCCGCAATATTCTCGATTCTGGGTTAAATAGCATCGCTTTTGGTTATTATGACATGGACATCCTGAAGAAGAGCATAGGTAATGTCAAAAACCTAATAATCGAGAAGAAAAACCGAGACTCCAAATCCAAACAAAAACTGAAGACGTATCTTGATATCACCATATACAAAGATAACACGGAAGAAATCTTTGATGTGATTAGAGAAGGGCATGAAATAGGAGTAGATGCAGCTATACTGCATCGGTTATTTAATGTTTACAACGTGGATAAAGGATTTGAGAATCTATCAAAAAGAGAAGAAGAAGAACTGTTCAAGAAGATAAAAAGGATAGAACGGGAATTGAAATTCAAAATTTATCTGCCAAAGAAACACGCCTTGCCCTGCCGAATCGTTAAATATACCGTTTTTGTTACTTTCAACGGCAAAGTCACACCTTGCTGTTTTTTACCGGAAGTTTATATTGGGGATGCTGAGGCGGGGGTAGGGAATGTCTTGCGATCGAAGGAATACCGCAATTTTGTCGCTAATATGAAGAATCACGCAATATGCAGTAAATGCGTGTGGTGAAATGAAAATTGAATCTCCTTCGATCGTTACAGCACTTTTTTTGTGAATAGAGATTTTATATTGTTGATATTATGTTATCTTTCAACCTTCTCATAATTGGAAGTAAGAAAAAAATCGAAAAACTTATATGTATCCTCAACAAAAAATTAAAATAGGAGGTAATATAAAAAATGTGCGCACCAGTAAGCGTAGCAGTCGGGGGAATGGGGGAAGCACTTGCGCCTCAGTCGGCGGCGATAGTAAAATTCCTGATAGACGGGTTTGTGTTCTTCTTCGGCGCTACCATTGCCTGGGAATCCCTCAACCCACTAAAAAAATTAAAACTTAAGAAAAGCGAGTAGGTAATTTTTAGGACTCCCTACTCACTTTTCTTTTAAATTTATTTTTTATTTTTTGTTTTGCTCACAGAGAAGTCGCATTTATTACTGTTAGCAACTGTTCCCTCGTTATAACGCCATCGAAGTAGTCATTGACTGCGTTGATGACCTCGTGTCTTTCGATAATGCAGTTATGGTTATCATCGTACTGACGACAGATTTCTGGCAATTCACATTCCTGCGGCGCCCAAACCGGATCATACTCATTTGCAAAATTCGTCGTTAGCCGCGTGAGGTTTGTCCCATCGGCATCCATCATGTAAATCTCAAAATCGCCTACGAATCTACCAGAAACAAAAACTATCTTTTCGCCGCCTAATGCCCACGCTGGTGAGAAATCATGGTACACTGTATCGGAGGTGGAGGTTAGCTGCGTAACGTTTGTTCCATCTGCATCCATCACATATATATCCAGGTCGCCATCACGATCTGAGAAAAAGAGTAGCTTGCTTCCGTCAGGAGACCATTCGCCAGGAATATTATTCATGTTGTTTGATGTTAACTGTTCTTGATTTGTCCCATCTGCATTCATCATGTATATATTCCAGAAGATGTCGCGGTTTGAAGAAAAAGCTATCTTGCTTCCGTCAGGAGACCAGTGAGGAGTTCTTTCCTGGGTTGTGTCGTTGTAGGTTAGCCGCGTAACGTTTGTTCCATCTGCATCCATCACGTATATCTCATAGTTGCCATCACGGTCCGAAGAAAAGGCGATCTTGCTTCCATCTGGCGACCAACATTGACTCCCATCCTCTACTCCGTCCGTATTGTTTGTCAACTGCGTAATGTTTGTTCCATCTGCATCCATCACATATATCTCAAAGTCGCCATCACGATTCGAAGAAAAGGCTATCTTCCTTCCATCTGGATGCCATTCTGGATTTATATCACTTGACGCGTTGAAAGTTAGCTGTGTAACGTTTGTTTCGTTCATCACGTATATCTCATTGTTGCCCTCCATATTCGAGGTGAAAGCGATCCTGCCAGCAAAATCGCCTGTTGCTGCTATGTTAATCGGAAGTTCCTGTTTAAGCATGCTCGTTTCGTTAGCAATAGCTCCACTAATTATCCAATCTACCATGCTCGGATAGCCACAGACCTGTTCATTTGGCGCAGTTGCATCCTCATTCCCTATCCCTGACACTGAAATAACTGGCGGCATCATCAAAACAAACAACAACATTGTCACCGCCATAGCTATCATAGCTATTACTGTTGCCTTTGCTATTACAATATCCTTTTTCATTTTTTTCTTTATCACCTCCTAAAAGTTTTATTATTTTTCCTGCCCAACTTAGGTTGAAAAAATAGAAATAGGAAAAGGCTACTTTTCCTATCATCTCTTCGTTTACTACATTGCTAAGTTGGTGTTGGTGTTGGCAATAGTCCAAGCTCAACGTATGGATTCACACCGGCATACTTGAGCTGTTGGATCTCCTTTGTGCTGCTAACATTGAATGTGTGAATCGTTGAAACAAATATTCCGGGGTCGTCAACGTAATCCATCATATCCAGGTCCATTTTTAGCCTTGCCCACCACCACTTATAAGTCGCCCAATCTCTGAAATCCGACCTTGGGAACCCGCTTATTGCACATGCTTTAGCCCAGTCAAAAGCCAGAACTACCCCTTCTCCTTTCCCAACAGTGCTGTTCCATCTAACGTAGATTCCGGCAACACCAGGAAGTTGCGCACTGTCTTCTGGAGTTAGATGCATTGCTACATACCTCTTACCGACAGTCTTATCGAAAATAACCTGGATAGCATCGTCTTTGCACCATGGTGGACATCCTATTATTTCATATTTATCACTGGGGCTCTGGAGTGGCAGGTTTGCGTCCAGATATTTGACGATAAAGTACCCACTGGTAAGCCCTGGGCAGATATGGTTGTGGAACTCTGCCGCCTTCAAAAACTCGTAGGGCGCGCCTTTAGCCCAAACGTTGGCGATGGTTATTATGCTGAACTCGTTCCCGCCGAATATCTCTTTCATATCTGCTCCCCATGTTCGTGCATATGTCTCGTTGAGAAGTAAATCAGCACTGATGTTCTCCTTCACTATCTTCGTAAAAACTTCTTCGTCTGGTAGCGCCATGAACTCCTCGATGGTTTTATCGAACACTGAATTATCCACTTCGAGATACAGGCACTCTTTCGTTTTGTTATTAAAGAAAGCGAACCATAGCGGCTTCTCCTTGCTTCTGTGGATGAGAAGGAGATTGCCATTACCAATTGTACATCCTGTGGATGCGGTTATGCCGTCAACACACTTCTCTGTTGTCTTTCCGTCTGCTTCTCCGCCTACTATTGCATATCCCGCATCGGTCATCGCGAGGATGTTCGGATCGTACTTCTCGAAAGACAAATTCTCCTTCGCTATCTCCGCTGCGCGCCAGCCCAAGAGATTACCCACCGCGATATTGTCTGCTCCCACAAGGTTTGCAAGTGCAGGATCCGGCAAAAGTCCGAGTTCAACATATGGATTATTGCCTGCATACTTGAGTTCCATTAGTTCCGCTTTGCTGTTAAGGTCGAATTCTTTCACTGTCGAGACAAACATCTCTGGTAGGTCCAGGTAATCCATCATCTCCAGATCCATTTTTAATTTCCGAAGCGACCTATATGGTTCCAAACTGGGGGAAATCTTGCTTACTTCTCTTGCTTTTGTCCAGTTAAACGCCAAAACCAATCCGTGTCCCGTGTCGGTTGCCCTATTCCATCTGATATATATACCGGCAACACCAGGAAGTTGCGCACTGTCTTCTGGAGTTAGATGCATTGCCACAAATCTCTTGCCGACAGTCTTATCGAAGATAACTTGAAAAGCATCGTCTTTGCACCACGGAGGACAGGCGATTATTTCATATCTATCATTGGGACTCTGGAGCGGCAAGTTCTCGTCCAGATATTTAACGATGAAGTAACCACTGGTTAGTCCCGGGCAGATATGGTTGTGGAATTCAGCCGCCTTCAGGAACTCGTAAGGTGCTCCTTTAGCCCACACGTTGGCGATGGTTATTATGCTGAACTCGTTTCCGCCGAATACTTTCGGCCATGCTCCTGGATTGGCGAAGAGTTCATCTGCTCCGATGTTCGCTTTCGCAATCTTTGTAAAGACCTTATCGTCAGGAAGCGCCTCAACCTCTGCAACACTCAGCCCAAAGACGGAATTATTCACTTCGAGATAAACGCACTGCCCCGAGCTCTTATTGAAGAATGCGAACCAGAGCGTTTTCTCCTTGCTTCTGTGGATGAGAAGGAGATTGCCTTTGCCTATGGTGCACCCTGATGATGCGATTACACCGTCAATGCACTCTTCTGTGGTTTTTCCACCCGCTTCTCCGCCTATTATCGCATAACCCGCATCGGTCATTGCGAGGATATTTGAGTCTCCCTTAACGAACGGCAGTTCATCTTTTGCAATCTCGGATGCGCGTATACCTAAGTGATTACCTACGGAGTCGTTTCCCGCTACCGCGAACCCTACAACTGATGTCAGAATTGCCAGAGCGAAGATCGAAACCACAATTGCCACTTGCTTCTTCCCTATTTTTTTCCTGTTCATGCTCTTTTTTATACCTCCTGGTATAAAGTTCATAGTTCATGTTATAAAACTTTGGATTTTTGTCAATAACATCATGTTTTATATAGTACAATGTTATAATCAGAACGCCCAATTGATTCTTTCTTTTTAAAAAGTGTGGGTAATGGATTAGGTTAGTAATAGCAAATAGTAAAAAATAAAATAAAAAAGGGAAAAAAGCCTTTCTTCTAACATTAGGCTCAGGTTGGTGTGGGTGTGGGTGTGGATGTCGGCACAGGTGCAAGTTCCTTTTCGAGGTCATCAAGCTTCTGGCGAATGGCAAATATCTCTGCATCAGCGTCGTGAAAAGCGCCGTGCGTTGCCTCTGCGTAGGTTGTATGTGTGTCCGGAACGATGGTGCAAAGCACATGGGCTAAATCGTGATACTCAACCAGGACATCTTCACATTCTCCCAGATACTCCTTGATGGTAAAGATAGTGTTATTAATTTCTGCCATGTTTGCCTCCGGGTCTCTGGTAAGATCTTTAAGGTCCTCTAAATTATAGTCGTAGATATACTGTGCAGTATGGATCAGTGGATGTGAAGCGTCCACATGAAGTTCCTCGGCGACTGCTCTTACATCATCTGCTATCGCAGGATCATCCGCGATTGCCGCGGTATTGTCGTGTATCTCCCATGCGAGATCAATAAGCTGTTTAGTCATTTCCTGGATGTCTACCAGCACTGGCAGCGGGGGTTTCACGATGCCAAGCACTTCATACGGATCTACGCCTTTCTCATGCAACTGTTTATGCTCGCTTGCGGTGATGTTGAATGAGTACACCTCTGTAACTAATGTTTCTGGTTTACTAATGTAATCTATCATATCCAGGTCCATCTTTAGTCTTGCATACCACCACTTGTAGGATGCAAAGTCTTTGAAATATGACCTTGGGAACTCGCTTATCTCGCATGCTTTGGTCCAGTTGAAGGATAAAGCTAATCCATCCCCTGCGCCATACTTCCCCTTGTGCCGGATGTATATCCCCGCGATATCTTTTGGTAATACCTCTCTTTGCTCGCTACACACTTGTTTTACACACATCTGTCTCTTCCCAACGGTTGCATCGAGTATAGCCTGGAAAGCATCATCTTTGCACCACGGCGGGCAGGCGATAACTGTGTACTTTTGACCTGCTTGGAGTGGTAAGTTTTTGTCCAGATATCTGATGATGAGGTAGCCGCTGGTGAGTCCCGGGCAGATGTGGTTGTGTAGCTGAGCTGCTTGCATAAATTCATACGGTGCGCCTTTATCCCAAACACTGGCGATAGTTATTATGCTGAACTCGTTCCCGCCAAATACCTTTCCAAAGTCTGCTCCCAGTGTCTGTGCATACGTCTCGTTGAGAAGTAAGTCTGTGCTGATATTCTCCTTCACAATCGTTGTAAATACTTCTTCGTCAGATAGGCCTATGAACCCGGAGACGCTTTCATCGAAGACTGACTCATTCGCTTCGAGATATAGGCACTCCTTCGTTTCACTGTTGAAGAAAGCGAACCATAGCGGTTTCTCTTTGCTTCTGTGGATGAGAAGGAGATTTCCCTTCCCTATGGTACACCCTGATGATTCGCTTACTCCGTCAATGCAGCTCTCTGTTGTCTTTCCTCCTGCTTCTCCACCGACTATCGCATATCCGGCATCGGTCATCGCGAGAATATACGGACTGTCCTTCACGAAGCATAACTCTTCCTTTGCAATTTCAGATGCGCGCCAACCCAAGAGCTTACCTATGTCGTAGTTTGTTGCTACGCGGCTTGTGACTTCTAAGTCAGCAGTGCCTGTTTTATCAGTAGTGGTAGTAAGTGCTGTTTGTGCAGAAGCCAGCATTGCCAGAACGAATATCGAAATTACGATGGCCACTTGCTTCTTCCCCATACTTTTTTTGTTCATGCGTTTTTTATACCTCCTGCTATAAAGTTCATAGTTTGTTATAAAAAACTTTGGATTTTTGTCAATAACATCATGTTTTATATAGCATGATGTTACCAAATAATCTTCCCTCTGCCGCATCGGATAGCAGAGATGTATTGCTCAACTCAATATCCCGTGGTCAATCGGGCAAAGCTAAATCATAAAAAGAGAAAAAAACAAAAAAATTTTAAAGGGATTATGCATTGCTTACCCCCGATCTTATCAGCTACCAGATTATATCTTTAGGGCACATAGAATGTCAGCGTAGTTCTGTATCTTACCAGATCATATGGGACTTCATCGCCCGTAAGGTAATATGTTGTGTTACCTCTGACCCTGTCATGAGTGGCAATCCAAGTACCAGATTCATCAATCACATATTCAGCCTTCACTTGCCACATTCCCGATTCGGTAATATTTATCGAGAAAGTGCCATCCTCTGCGGTGTCACCGATCTGAGCTTGTGTTGCGTTATGAATAGATTTAGTCTCAGGAGCAGCAGCGTATGACCCATTTATTGGTGCGCCATTAGATAGAAGTGCGGCTTTGAAAGTGTCTCCTACGCGTAAGGTGAAGGGATTAACCAAAGGCACTATTTCTAATCCCTGTCCCGTGACCTTAGCCCATGGCCTCCTCTCTGCACAAGCAATCGCTGCATCTTCTTCACAGCATCCACAGCATATAATTTTCCCATAATCTCCCTTACTCAGCTTTCCCTTATAGACCGATTGTTCTCTCGATGCGACGATGATATGAACTCCGCCCTGGTACAGGAAGTATGCTACTGATTAGTTAGCTTTTTCAATAGGCTTCAAGTCTACTACTGTGCCATCTGGTCTATACTGCTTTACTTCCTTTAGCAGCGGTACTCTGTTTCCTTCTGGCTTATTGGGATGCCCAAAATTTATCTTAGCTGCTTGAACCGATGGAGCATCTGGCTTGTCGTTTGCTTCAAGATAAAGCATATGTGCGCTGACAGCCCCTATCATGAGGCACTGGCGCTGATGGGTTATTTGAAGAATCCGAAGAAGCAAAATCGTTCTCTGAAAATAAAAAAAAATAGGAAAAGGTTACCTTCTCCTATTCATCTCTTATATTCTTTTCTTATATGCTATATACCTATTACGTAGTTTTTCAGGCTTTTGGGGTTTCCATAAGCGACTTATCTGGATAGGATCTCTACAGTACCGCCATTTAAGTCCTGATCCATCCTCCAATGAGCTTTGGCATCGTCGCAGAACCACAGTTTGAGATCGTCTCCATCCTGGTAGAAGTAACCGTCCGTGAATATATCGCGGTGAGTCCATCTGGGAAGGTTGTCATAGCCGACAGTATCTCCAAGCCCGGGTCCTGTCGCTGGTCTGACATCCACACGCGAGCCCCAAAGGTGAGTCCTTCCGCCATTGGTTATCACTCGCACGAGACGCACCGCATCCTGTGACGTCCCGTTTATGGTCACTGTTTCTGTCTCTATATTCGATAGATTCACCGTCTCTGTGTGGGTGATCGTCCCGGTCTTGTTATCGATCACGGTCAGAGTTTGGTTCCCCTGCCAGTATTTCACCGTGGATGGGTCGATTACCTCTATCTTACCTCCGTTATCCAAAAAGGCAATCCGATAGCTCGAATTCATTGCATATGGTACTTTCTCAGCTCCCGGCAACAGCCAGTGTGGCTCTGTCCACCAGACGGTTATCGTATAAATTTTTCTTACTTTGCCGCGTGGGCGATAGTGCAGATATGCTCCTTTGATATCGTCGTAGGTGGGTAAGTCGCTCACCGTTCGATGTAAAATTAACGAGTCGAAGCCGTCATTACCCACGAAATTGAAGAGCTTTCCCTGCAGGTCCGCATCGCTTAGACCCGCACGTGTGAGGAAGTCCGTAACCTTGACTGCATCGTAATTAACGTCGTCGTTGGGGTCATCAAGGTCTTTTCCCGGGTCGAGGAAATGATGTTTGGGCAAGCCAGTCATGGATACATTCTGGGTAGTACCATCTGGTTTGATGACCATAATGCTTTGCGTGCCGGTCCACTTGTTGCCCATCAGTCCAAGCTCATCCAGGGGGTTTACTCCCGCGGATTTTAACTTCGATAGCTCACTCGGATTGTTGACATCAAATTCCATTATCGTTTCGATCACTGTTTCTGGCTCGTCTATGTAATCCATCATATCCAGGTCCATCTTTAGTCTTGCCCACCACCACCTGTGAGTCTGGAAGTCTCGGAAATACGAATACGGGAACTCGCTTATCTCGCATGCTTTAGTCCAGTTGAATGCCAGAACCAGCCCATCTCCTGTTCCAGTAGCCGAATCCCATCTAATGAATATGCCTGCAACGTTCTTTGCCTTCTCTGATAAATTTTCTTTCTGTTCCTTAGTAAGGTCCTTTGCTACGTAATTCTTGTTGCCGATGCTAGCCTCCAGGTTCCATTGTAGGATATCATCCTTGCAGTAAGGCGGAATTGCAATTATCTGATATCGCTGGCTTGGTTTTTCCAACGGCAGATATTCATCTAAGTACTCGAGAATGAAATACCCTGCCGTCAGCCCGGGGCAGATATGATTGTGGAACTGCGATGCAGCAAGTAATTCACGTGGTGAGCCGTTACCCTTCGCCCATACGTTCGGGATCGTCATGAAGGTGAACTCGTTGGTAAACGGTCCTGAGCCACCGCCAAATATCCCTGCCCTCATCTTCGCGTTCCATACCGGTGCATACGACTCATTGAGGAGTCTTTCTGGGCTGATATTCTCTTTCACAACCTTCGCAAAGACCTCTTCGTCAGGCAGCGTCATGAACTCCTCGATGGTATTATCGAACACCGAGTTATTCACTTCGAGATACAGGCAGTCTTTCGTAGTCTTGTCGAAGAATGCAAACCAAAGTGGTCTATCTCTGCTTCGACGGATGACAAGAAGATTGCCTTTGCCAACCGAGCACCCGGACGAAGCAGTTATTCCGTCAATGCAGTTCTCTGTTCTCGTTCCTTTGACCACTGCATATCCCGCATCTGTCATCGCGAGGATGTTCGGATCGTACTTCTCGAAAGACATGTTTTCCATTGCGAATTCCGAGGCGCGGCAGCCCAAGAGATTACCCATCGCGATATTGTCTGCTCCAACGAGGTTTGCAAGTGCAGGGTCAGGCAAGAGTCCGAGCTCAACATACGGATTATTGCCTGCGTACTTGAGAGCCATGAGTTCCGCTTTGCTGTTAAGGTCGAATTCTTTCACCGTTGAGACAAACATCTCTGGGTCGTCAATGTCCATCATCTCCATATCCATCTTTAACCTCATCCACCACCAATACCAAGGTTGGTTCTTATACGCCGGGTCAACCTCGCACACTTCTTTTGCTTTTGTCCAGTTAAACGCCAGAACCAATCCGTGTCCCGTGTCGGTTGCCCTATTCCATCTGATATATATACCGGCAACACCAGGAAGTTGCGCACTATCTTCTGGAGTTAGATGCATTGCCACAAATCTCTTACCGACAGTCTTATCGAAGATAACTTGAAAAGCATCGTCTTTGCACCACGGAGGACAGGCGATTATTTCATATTTATCATTGGGGCTCTGGAGCGGCAAGTTCTCGTCTAGATATTTAACGATGAAGTAACCACTGGTTAGTCCCGGGCAGATATGGTTGTGGAACTCAGCCGCCTTCAAGAACTCATAAGGTGCGCCTTTAGCCCAAACGTTCGCGATGGTTATTATGCTGAACTCGTTCCCACCAAATACTTTCGCATTCATGTTCAGTTGCCATGCTCCGGGGTCGCTGAGAAGCTTGTCTGCTCCGATGTTCGCCTTCGCAATCTTCGTGAAGACTGTATCGTCAGGAAGCGCCTCAACCTCTGCAACACTCAGCCCAAAGACGGAGTTGTTTGCTTCGAGATAGACGCACTGCCCCGAGCTCTTATTGAAGAATGCGAACCAGAGCGTTTTCTCCTTGCTTCTGTGGATGAGAAGGAGATTGCCTTTGCCCATGGTGCACCCTGATGATGCGGTTATGCCGTCAATGCACTCTTCTGTTGTTTTTCCACCTGCTTCTCCGCCTACTATCGCATAACCCGCATCGGTCATTGCGAGGATATTTGGGTCTCCCTTAACGAACGGCAGTTCATCTTTTGCAATCTCGGATGCGCGTGTACCTAAGTAATTACCTGCGGAGTCATTTTCATTTCCTGCTACCGCGAACCCTACAACTGATGTCAGAATTGCCAGAGCGAAGATCGAAACCACAATTGCCACTTGCTTCTTCCCTATTTTTTTCTTGTTCATGCTCTTTTTTATACCTCCTGGTATAAAATTCATAGTTCATGTTATAAAACTTTCGATTTTTGTCATAACATCATGTTTTTATATGGTATAATGTTATAATCAGAATGCCTAATTAATTTTCTTCCTAATGATGTATTGGATTAGTAAAAGATGTTATATTGCTTGGATAAGCGATCAAAAGAGATTAAAGTAACACAATATCAAAAATGCGGGATCGAAAAAAATCGAAAGTATTAAATACCCATAAAATGTAAATAAAAAGTGGGTGATAAAAAAAGATGTGCGCACCTATAAGTGTAGCAGCAGTGGGTGGAGCAGGTGGATTTGTCGCCGTTCAAGCGATAGGTGCTGCCATTCTTGGCAGTATTCTTGCCTTGAACTTCTTCCAGCCACTGAAAAGGTTAAGCCTTAGAAAAGTGGAGGAGTAAACGGAGGGAATATGTCTTCTGTTTTCTCTTTTTTATTTTTTTCCTTATTTGTAAATTAAATTAAATCAAATCAAATGAAAGAGAAAAAGCTTTATTTCGATGCGTATGAACTCCTGATGATGGCTTTGTTTGCCTTCGTAAGTTCACTACTTAATACCTATCTTCCAATAAAATCTTTCACGGCGTATTTGGGCATACCTGGACCTGCAGCTGGAATGGCATTATTAGGTGGTTTTATCTTTGTATTTTGGGTTGCTATGGCACATACGATTATAAAAAAGAAGTATGCCGCAGTCGTTACTTCTCTTTTAATCGCTTCTTTTTGCCTGCTCATTGCTCCGTGGTATGGAATTCTCTCGCCTCCGTGGTTCAGCATTTATGGAGTTATTGCACTCCTTTCAATGGGCATGTTGGTTGAGTTAACGGGGGCTACATCTAAGCTTAAGGGTGTAATTGGAGGTGGTATGGGGAATTTATCGTGTTTAGGAATTACCTGGATGGCGATCGGAGTTTATGCCGGGGTATGGGTACCGTCAAAATATGCACCCATTCTCGTTCTTGCTGCATTTGTTTCCGGCTCTATTGGAGCGCTAATAGCATATAGGACAGAAGACCTTTTTGTTCGCGTTTATCATTTATCATTTATTAATTATTAGCTTATTAATAAAAATATAGAAAAATTTATAAGTAAGGTCAACAAAAAATGTTTTCTATCTTACTTAAAAATACATAAAGGGAAGATAAAGGGGAAAGCAAAAATGGAAGGACTGGATGAAAAGGAAGCATTTATATACCAGGAATTGATAGAAAGAGAGGAATTAAAAGGATTGCTTGAGAAAACTGGAGGTGGTGAAAGAAGAAGATGAAAAAAATTATCGCAGTACTGAGTTTAGCTATTCTCTTGTGCATTGTGTTCAGTGGTATGGCATCGGCGGCAAAAGGAGAGATAGTGGCTGCGAAGAGTGAGAAGGTAGTTACGATAGAAGGGGATGACTGCTGGTATCCTACTCCATTTGCACACTATTATACAGGACTGGGGTATATCAGAATGAGCTTCATATTCGATACGCTGGTCTGGAAGGACAAACATGGTGAGATACCATGGCTTGCAGACAGTTATAGCCGGTCCTATGATGCCAAGGTATGGACTTTTTTCCTGCATAGAGGAGTAAAGTGGAGCGATGGAAAACCATTTACCGCAGATGACGTTAAGTTCACTTTTGATTACATGAAGGAGCATCCTCCAATATGGTATGGGGAGGAGATAAGAGTTATAGACCGCGTGGATGTGCTGGATCCATATACGGTTAGTATATACCTTAAAGAGTCGAGACCGACATTTATAGAAGAGGTTGCTGGATGCGTACCAATAATTCCAGAGCATATATGGAAGGACATCACAGACCCATATAAATTCCGTGGAGATGATGCAGTTGTAGGAACTGGACCCCTGAAACTGGTTGAATACGATGGTACGCAAGGCTATTACGAATATGTGGCGAATGAAGGATGCTTCAAGGGAAGACCAATCATTGATAAACTCATCTCGATAAAGGTCGGCGACGTTAGAAATGTTGTACTTGCGTTGGAGACAGGGGATATAGATGCCGCATCCTTCTCCGGAAAAGAGATAGTGGCAGTTGATAAGTTCAGAAGCGATCCTGATTTCAAGATAAAAGAAGGCGAAAGCTGGTGGGTGCTCAATCTCTACTTCAACGTTTATGAACCTCCAATGAATAACGTGGAATTCAGAAGGGCTATTGCTTATGGCATAAATCGAACAAAAATCGTTCATACGGTGACGCATGACGGTTCGATTCTCGCAAATACAGGCTTAATGCATCCGAAGTCAAAATGGTATAAACACGGTCTTCCGGGTTATGAATGCAACATAACGAAGGCTAAAGAGATACTCGACTGTTTGGGTTTCAAGGATAGGAACAATAACAACATAAGAGACTATACAGATGGAGGGGACCTTGAATTCACGCTGTTTACCACTGAGGACTATACAGATGAAGCGGAGTTCATACGGGAGGATTTAGAAGATATTGGAATAAAAATAGTGGTGAAAACAGTGGGTCATAAGGAGTTACTCTCCAGGTTAACGCTTGGTAATTTCTATATTGCATTACGCGGTCATGGAGGAATAGTAAATCCACGTGTATTAAGACCTGTAGCCAGAGGCACAGACCGTAGTGAAGAATATGATGAGATATACGAACAACAAAGAAGGACAATGAATGAGGATTACCGAAAGAAACTTGTGGGGGAGCTGCAAACGATTATTGCAGAGGAGCTTCCTGTATATGCACTCTACCATCCAAAGATATGGTGTGTCTATAACCCGGAAAAGCTTGATACGTGGTTCTATACAAAAGACGCCATAGCGGGAAGCATCCCTCTCGCACAGAATAAACTCATATTCCTCTTTGATCCTTGGCGGTACGATGCGAACGGAAATGGCATAATGGAGAAAAGCGAAGTAATTGATGCTATTCAGGACTACTTCAAAGATGTAATCACAAAGGAGGACGTGATAGAAGTGATATGGTTATACTTCTGATTTTCTACTAATAAAAAGAGGTGATAAAAAATGAATAAAAGTAAGATAAAAGTAAAACCACTATTGGTGGCAATCGGGATGTCGTTGCTGCTTTTTACAGTAGTATCTGTGTCAATAA
>Ga0190286_1000499_pt1 | contig 15992 bp, 14 predicted proteins | sample 48691834_MG_FD_183241 | JGI IMG/M metagenome (GOLD analysis project Ga0190286, IMG submission 183241) | Hydrothermal vent microbial mat bacterial communities from Southern Trench, Guaymas Basin, Mexico - 4869-18-3-4_MG | ecosystem: Environmental > Aquatic > Marine > Hydrothermal vents >... | reverse complement strand
AACGTATCTCTTAGGCGGAGTTTGACCACCCCTTTTCTAAAATGGCATGGAGCTTCTCCTTGGCTTCCTCCAGCTCCATCCCCTCCACTAACGCCAATTCGCTGGCCAGGAATGTCTGGGCTTCTTCATACAACCTAGCATCAACGGTGGTCAATCCATCCCTCCGCTCACGCCAGGCCAAATCGCGCACCACCTCCGTCACGCTCTCGATGTCCCTATCCTTCATCTTCTCCTCAAGCCAAGCCCGCCGTTCCTTATGGTCCTCCGGCAGTTCATTGGGAGGGGCACACAGGATCTCCATCACACGAGGGATAGCACTGGTTTCACACACCTGACGAAGCCCTATCTTTTGCGCGTTGGTGATAGGGACCATCAGGATTCCGTTGTAAGCGATCAAATCTATAACATAGTAACGCCTAAACTCTTCAGTGAAATCTCTCTCCTCGATCCCTATCACGATGCCCGCTCCATGGTAAGGATGGACCACCTTATCGCCGATTTCGAACTCGATTGCTTTCTCATATTCCTCCATTGCTCACCCCTTAGGAAATGCTTCGACACAGAGCCATCCCTTGATGCTCTCATCGCCTCTTGGCTTGAGCGCATTTGATGCAAAGGGTGGTATGGGGCAGGATCGCCAGGCGTTCAGGGGAGATCCTTCGCCCGCATTCCTGACATATGCCGTAGGTGCCTTTCTCCATCCGGAGCAGGGCGGCCTCGATCGATTTGGCCTTATCCTCTAAGCTGCGCCTCAGAGAAAGGTTAAATTCCCATTCGTAAATGGTGCCTCCTCCCTTGCCAAGACCGTATTCTGCTTTGTCTTCCAACTTCTTATCCAATTGCTCGATCTCGGCTAAGGTCTTCTCTAATTCCCGTTCCAATCTTTCCCGGACTAAGGCCATCTCTTTCTCCATTGCTCTCACCCCGGCTCTCTGATTTACAAATTGACAATGCCCTCACCACTACGATTTCGATCAGCTCTCGGAGGGCATTGCTCTCCTAAATTCTATTTTAGGAAGGGATTAACGATGCTCGTCTCTATTATATACGGATTAGAAACATTTGTCAATTATTCGTTTAAGAAAGCCTGGCATATGGCGGAGACGGCCTCAGCAGGGCACGTATCAGCCACTTAGAAGGGACTCGAACAGGCTCACATATTCCCTGGCTATCCTCTCGGCGGAGTTCTCCTTCACGAGCCTCTCCGCCGCCCTTCTCACCCTGCTGGTAAAAGCGCGGTCCTCAAACACCCTGATTAATCTGTCTTTCAGCTCGCGGAGGTCCGAGTATTTCACCACCTCGTCCTCCAGCATCTCCACATATCGGGTCGCGGAGGTCACTATAGGGGTCAGAGAGCCCAAGCACATGTGGACTATGCTCGAGACCACGAGCTCCCCGCTGCGCGCCTCCTCCCTATACAGGAGGAGGCAATCGGAGGCATGTAGGTAGGTGTACAGCCTATCCGTGGGAGGGACCTCATACCTTAATTCGACGAACTCCTTCTCCTTCAGCTCGGTCAATTCCGGAGCAACCCTCGGATCGGCTACGACGAGGTAGTTCAGGGGAAACCGCTCGCTCACTTCCTCAAGGATAGGGAGCAAAGGGAGGTAATCCCTGGCCCTCCATCCGAAGCTGAGGACGATCTTTTTAGCCCGCGGGAGATCCAGCCTTCTCCTCGCTTCCTCCCTGTCCCCCCTTACCACAGGATGATAGGGGTAGGGGATCGTCCTGCATTTTTCCTCCCTAACCGCTTTGCCCACCATCCTCTTGTACCTTTCGTCGAAGCAGACGAGCGCATCCCAATCGAATTCCGCGAAGGGGGACGAATCTAAGGTCCTCTCGTGGACTATGTAGACCGTCTTGGCTTTCCCCTTTATCCGGGGAAATATCTCCCTGAACCTATTGACGCAGGTGATGAAGGTGAACCCCTGAGCTAAGAAGATATCGTAGTCTAAATCCAGAAATGGCTCCGGATCCAGCTCCTCCTCGACCACCCTCCATCCGAACCTGTATATGCTGTAGCACCTCTTGACCTCCTCCCTGGCCGGCTCATCGAAGAGCTTATCATCGTTGGATGGGGCAAGAATATGCAGCTCATGTCCCATCTTTAATAACTCCCTCCCGATGAGTTCCCCGAGGAGAGAGGTCCCACAGGCTGCGTTCCATCGGGTCATGAAGGCGATCTTCATCTTATCTCCCCAACAGATGGGAAAGGAGCTCACTTAAGCGCGCCCTGGCAACGCAGCAGACTTTATCTGCTGCGCCGTAGAAGACGAGGAGCTCATCGTCTATGACCACAGCCCCTTCGGGGAAGACGACATTGGGGACATCGCCTTCCACCTCGTAAGGCGCCTCCGGCTCTAAGATCGGTTCGGATGTGCGAGAGATGACCCTCCACGGCTCCTCCAGATCGAGCAGAGCCGCTCCCGCCCGATAGACATGGTTCGGGTCTACGCCGTGGTAAATGAGCAACCATCCCTCCTCGGTCTTGATCGGCGGCGGCCCGGCGCCGATCTTCTTGCCTTCCCAAGGTTGCTCCGCCCCCATCACGACCTTGTGGTCATACATCCTCCCGGGAAGGCCGTCGAGGAAGGCAAACCAGATACTGGGCTGCTCCACCGGATAGTCCGGCCCTATCCAATTGCTTGGCCTGTGGAGGGCCGCATACCTGCCCTGGATCCTCTCAGGAAAGAGCACTACGTCCCTCTCGTCGGCATCGTAGGGGGTGATGACCCCCAGCCTTTCGAACTCCTTGAAATCCCTGACCCTGGCCAGGGCGGTGCGAGGGCCAGCCGTCTGGGGCTTGGGGATGCCCAAACGCCTTCTCACCGCCCCCGGCGGGGAAGGGGTGGGAGTGATGACGTAGGTCAGATAGACTTCCCCTTCGACCTCGGTCAGCCTGGGGTCCTCAATGGATATCTCCCAAAGCTTGAGATCGGGGCCGAAGATGGGTTCCTCAGGACGCTCCAACAAATTAAGGTTTTCATCAAAGACGGCGTAGCCCAGGTGGGCAGCATAGCGCACGTAATCGCCCACTGCCCGGTAGAGGACATGGATTAATCCGTCCCTGTGGAGAGCAGCGCAGTTGAAGGTGGCTATCTGTTCCCAATCGCCCCCCCTTGGCTCTATAATGGGATTTCCTTCGTAGCGCTCCAACCTCATGGCTATCCTCCATCAGCACTCCACGCCAGCGGCGTTAAGGATTACTACTGTCCCAGCCCATGGGCTAAGGCCCGAACTGCAGAGGGGTCGCCGTGTCCAATTGGCCCTTTATTCCCTCCCCACCGGCATGATGTACAGCGGATGCTCCCCTTGCGGGAGATCCAGGATTCGCTTCACCTGATCGTCGTAGAAAGCCCCCACGACCACCGTCCCCAAGTTGAGGGCTACCGCCTGGAGATAGACGTTTTGGGCAGCGTGTCCAACCTCCATATGGACGTACCTTATCCCCCTCTCACCGTACCTCCTGGTGGTCCTCTCGTAGACCGCTGTGAAGACGATGTCCACCGCCCCCTCCCTCACCCAATCCTGCCTCAGGGCAGCCCTGGCGAGCTCCGCCCGCTTGTCCCCATCCAGAACCTTCGACAGCTCGTGGCGATGGGGGTCATACTTGTAGACCCCCTTCCCCAGGCCTTTCACCTCCCCTACCACCAGATAGGTCTCGAGAGGATAGGTAGCTCCCGCCGAGGGGGCGGTCCTCCCGCCCCAATCGGCGGTGATCCCCTGAGCAGCCCAGAGGAGTTGCCCCACCTCCCAAAGCTCCAGGGGCTCGCCAGTATAATCCCTGATCGACCTCCTCCTGAGTAGGGTCTGCTCGATGGAGACATCGCTATCATATCTGGGCTTGGGAAGCTTCACTGTCTGGGGTTCCGCAGGGGTGGCCTTCTTAGTCACCGGCTTGAACGCTGTACAGGCGAGAAGGGTAATGGCTGAGAGGGCGATGACGGCGATCCACATCCTGCCCATATCCCTAAATTCGTCCACTCTCCCACACCACCAATAAGGGGACGGCGGTGAAGATGGAGGAGTAGGTACCGCTGAGCATTCCCACCAGCATGGTGGCCACGAACTGCTTGACTGTGCTCCCGCCGAAGAGGAGGATGGCGATCATCACGAACATGGCATTGAGCTGGGTGGCGAAGCTTCGGTGAATGGTTTCCAAGATGCTGCGATTGACCACAGTCTCAAATGGCTCTCTCCGATGCTTAGGGATGTTCTCCCTGATGCGGTCGAAGACCACGATGGTGTCGCCGACCGAGAAGCCGAGGACGGTGAGGATGGCCGTGAGAAAGAGAGCGTCCACCTCCCAGCCGCGGAAGATGCCCATGATGGAGAAGAAGCCCATAGCCACCAATATGTCGTGGATCAGGGCGGCGGTGGCGCAAGTTCCGTAACGCAGGGCCTTAGGCACCCGATGGAAGGCGAGGACAATGAAGCCGAGGATCACCACCGCGGTGGTGACTGTGGCTGCAGCGGCTGCTCTGGTGACCTCGTGGCCGATGGTGGGGCCCGCGGATTCGAAGCGCAGCTCCTCCAAGGGACCGAGCTTCTCCTTCAGCTCGGCCTCGATCTCCTCCTTGACCTCCGGCTTCAGAGGTTTGGAGCGGATGAGGGCGGTCTTCCCATCGGCTGTGGTCTGCACCGCCGTATCAGTGAATCCTCGTTCGACGAAGACCTCACGCACCTCCGCTGGCTGGACCACCCGATCGAACCTCAGTTCCAGCAGCGCGCCGCCGGTGAAATCGATGGACAACCTCACCGGCGTGCCGAAGGTCACGGTGGAGTAGATCATGGCCACCAGACCGGCCCCAATGATGCATCCCGAGATCAGAAAATACCAACGCCTCTTGCTGACTATGTCGAACATAAACGCCTCCGGCGAATGACCAATGACCAATTATCCAATGACCAATTGGGGTTTGGGATTTGGTCATTGGGATTTGATTAGATTCCCAACAGCCACTTCCTCTCCTGCAGCCAATCGCCGAGCAGCGCGAAGACGAATCGGACGAAGGTACGAGTGACGGTGACGGCCGTGAACATGCTTATCGCCACTCCGATGAACAGGGTGATGGCGAAGCCCTTGACCATGCTGGCCCCGAAGTGGGAGCCGAACCAGTAGAGGATGGCACAGGTGATGAAAGAGGAGAGGTTGGAGTCGCGAATAGATGTCCAGGCGCGACGGAACCCCGCCTCAATAGCCGCTCCCAAGCCTCGCCCCCAGCGGAGCTCCTCCTTGGTGCGCTCGAAGATGAGGATGTTAGCATCCACAGCCATTCCCGTGGAGAGGAGGAAGCCGGTGATGCCCGGCAGAGTTAAGGTAACGGGGATCAATTTGAACAGGGCAAAGTTCAGAAGGGCATAGATGATAAGGGCCAGATCGGCGAGAAGGCCGGGGAGGCGGTAATAGGTCAACATGAAGAGGAGGACTACTATCAATCCGATGGTGCCGGCAGTGATGCTCCTCCGCACCGAGTCCTGGCCCAAGGTGGGACCTACGCTGCGGGTCTCCACTATCTTGAGGGGGACGGGAAGGGCACCATATCTCAACTGGATGGCGATACTCCTGGCCTCCTTTAAGGAGAAGTTGCCCGTGATCCGACCTCGGCCTTCGGGGATGGCGGTCTTAATAGTAGGGCAGGATATGACCTCCTTATCCAGCACGATGGCCAGGAACTTTCCCACGTTTTTGGCCGTGAAGTCGGCGAAGATCTTAGCCCCCTCGGGCTTCAAAGTGAAAAGTATCTGGGGATTTCCATACTCGTCCAGGCCCACGCTGGCGTCCTTCAACTCCTTGCCGGTCATGACCGTGGTGAACACCCGCTCATCGGAGGATGGAGGCTCCTCTTCCCCTCCTTTAGAGGTGGTGGTCTTCACGATTGTCCCCGGCGGCAGGAAGGTGGTGCCGGCATCGATGAACTCCAGGAGACCGGTCTCGCGGATGGTGGCGATGGCCTGCTTGGGATCCTCGATACCCGGGAGCTCCACGATGATGCGTCGCCCCCCCTGCAGTTGCACCAGGGGTTCAGTCACGCCAAGGCCGTTGACGCGGTTCTCGACAATGACCTTGGCCGCCTCCATGGCGCTTTTGTCAAGGGGCTGGTCCTCCGGCACGTCCGCTTCCAGAAGTACCTCCAAGCCCCCCTGCAGGTCCAGGCCCTGATGCACCTTTATATCGCGATGGAACCTGATCGGCCCTAACTCGATGTGGATGCCCGGGTTATTGGGAAGATCAATCCAGACGGCGATCAGGGTCAGGATGATGATGCCCACCAGCAATCTCAGGTCTCTCCCTTTCATTCGGAATTCCTCCTTAAATCACGGCCCCGAGCTTTGAGTGAATTATACCCCGCCTCTCCTCAAAAAGCAAGCCCCCTCCGCTCTGTGGAGAGGGCTTATATTCCCTGGCCCTGCTCACGGGTGTAGCTTTTAGGTCTCGTTACTCCGGCCAGCCAGTGTCTATGGTGCCGTCAATGATGCCCTGCTTGACCCCTTCCAACTCGGCCTTTAGTTCTTCGGATACCTCACCCTCATAGTCATGGAATGGAGCGATGCCGACGCCATCGTTGGCCAATGTGCCCACGTATGTGCCGCCCTCAAAGGTGCCGTCTATGACTGCTTTAATGGCATTGAAGACAGTTACGTCCATCCTCTTGAGGACGCTGGTAAGATATGTCTCCTTGAACTCGGGGGCGGAGATGTACCAGTCGGTATCCACGCCGATGAGCATCAAGCCGCGCTCCTGGGCAACCTCCGCTGAACCCAACCCTGCCGGCCCAGCAACGGGCAGGATGATGTCTGCTCCTTGGTCGAACAACGACTCGGCTGCTGTACGTCCATCCTCGATGTCGAAGCTGCCGATAAAGAAGTCAGTGCCAAGGACTTCTACGTTGGTGCCGTGCACCTGGTTGTAGTAGTCTACTCCGGCTTCGTAGCCGACCATAAAGGCGCGTATCGGAGGGATATCAATGGCACCGAAGGTGGCAACCTTGCCCGTGCTGGTCATCCCAGCAGCCAAGTAGCCAGCTAAGAAGGCAGCCTCATCAGTGGCGTAGGTTTGACCTAGCACATTGGGCAGCGGGGGATCATACACGTAGTCCACGATGGTGAACTTCTGATCGGGATTGGCCTCGGCTGCTGCCTTGGTGACATCTCCCAGGAGAAAGCCCACAGTGATGATCAGATCGTAATCCCGGCGGATGAACTCGTTGATGTTGGGCTCGTAGTCGGCCTCGCTGTAGGATTCCAGGTAGCGCCCCGCGACGCCCAGCCTGGCCATGGCATCCTGCACGCCCTTCCACGCGGTCTGGTTGAAGCTGCGATCATTAACGATCCCTGCTACTACCAGGCCAACCCTCGCTGCCGGGTAGTTCTTCGTGACGAGGGGCAGGTAGACGAGGTGCATTTCAGGCGCAGTCGCATACCCGAAGTTAAAACCACCTTCGCCATCCTCCCCTAGGTACCACATCTTGTAAACGCCACCGTCTAGGATTACCGTAGGCCAATTAACTTTGTCGTCATCCCACGCGCCGTTATTTCCAAGGTCAAGGACTGGATTGTCGCTGTACTTAGTCCAGTTGATGCCATCTGGCGATGTGGCATATCCTATACGATCGATCCCCGAGCTGTCCTTGCCAATGTACCACATTCTGTAGACTGTGCCATCGAAGAGGACCCTACTCCCAAAGACACCATTCTCATCCCAAGTTCCTACGTCGCCAGACACAACCGGATTGCCGCTGTACTTAGTCCAGTTAATGCCATCAGATGATATAGCATACCCAATGGCATAGCGTCCCACACTATCCTGCCCTGTGTACCACATCTTGTATGTCCCATTGTCATATAACACCCAGGGGGCCGCAACTTCAATTTCTTCCCACGAGCCGGGAGCTCCCAAGTGAAGGACTGGATTACCATCGTACTTGGTCCAGGTAACCCCATCTGACGAAGTGGCGTAGCCAATTCTCCGAGTAGTCCACCCGCTCATAGCGCCAACGAACCACATCTGGTAGCCCCCGTCACTCTTAAGCACACAGGGTTGCGCCACAGCTTCTTCGTCCCAATCGCCAGGATTTCCCGGTGTCAGGACCGGATTTGTGATAAGCTTGGTCCAGGTGATCCCATCTGAGGATGTAGCATAGCCGATTCGGCTAGGCCAGTTACCCGCATACCACATCTTGAAAGTAAAGCCGTCCTTTATGACGCACGGTGCCCAAATGAGGCTGCCTTCCCACGATTGTGCGGGGCTAAACACCGGATTGCCGCTGTACTTTGTCCACACTCCCGGCTCACCACTTTGCGCACCCTGTGCCTGGGGCATGGCTTGCTCTAGGCTGCCGGGGCTACTGTTAATGGCGCTGGTGGCAGTGATGGTCGCCCCTTGAGCCGAAGGCGTCGCTGCTGTCACCAACAAGGCCACTAAGAGCAAGAAGCCCCCGATTTTCACTCGCTTCTTAATGAACCTCATTTTGACCTTCTCCTTTCTTGCTTGGCCCTATTGGGCGGTGAAGCAGACATTCAGCAGCCTTTTCTCATCTGAGCCTCCTCTCCTGAGAGGTTTCGTTACCACGGCCAGCTAGTGTCGATGGTCCCGTCGATGATCCCCTGCTTGACCTCTTCCAACTCGGCCTTAAGATCCTCAGGTACTTCATTTGACCCTCCTTTAGAGGGAGCCGCAAAGCGCTTGTTGGGAGGTTAACTCATCGGTAGGCGCAGTTCGCCGCCGTTTGTTGTTGGGGCATCAGGGCGAGCAGGTTGTCAGTCATAGGCTCTCCTTCCCGGTTGGTTACTGAAATGTCCACTTTGAGTGGCCTTGGCTAATTGCACTCAGTAATTCTTGAGGATCAGAGGGAGGTAGGCCATGGATAGGGGCATCCCTATACACTTGGAGCAATAGAATTCGATGGGGCCCACTATGCAACCGCCCTTGTAGCACCAGATCTCGACGGGGGCCGCTACGTCACCGTTTTCGTCGAAGTTAACATCGCCGGAAGCCCCTATGTAGTTAATGTCTTCACCTTCTTGCAGGAGCCCCAGCGCCCTCCCCAGCTCATCCACGCCTGGGAAGATTCTCTCGCCCGGCGGGCCGGCTACGCTGCGCAGGTGATCGCGGACGGCTATAGGCGTCAGCTCCTCACCGGCCATCTGAGCTTCGTAGGCGGCCAGCGCAGCGACGATGACCGCGTCGTAGGTGTTGCTCATGAAGGGCAGCGACGGTGCCTCGCCGTATTCGGCCTCGTATTCGTCATTGAAAATCTCCAGTGACACCGTATTCACCACACCAAGTGCGGTGCCGCACATCCCCTCCAGAGCCTCGGCGCCCACAGCGTCAATGATCTCCAGCGACTTGGTGCCGTCCACGAAGCGGAAGTTGTCGATGTAGCCGTAATCGATGGCCTCTTTTAGGTAGACCTTGGCATGGCATGGGTAGCTCATGGCGACAAGCGCCTCCGGCTCCCCTTCAGTAGCTTGCTGTAGCTCAGAGATGTAGCTGGACTTCGGTTCCTCATCGTGCGGCACCGAGGCCAGCACCGTCCCACCAAGTGACTCGAAGGCCGCCTTGAAAGTGTCGTTCAGCCCCTGCCCATAGGGGTTGTTAACGTACAGCACGGATACCTTCCTGAGCCCCTCCTCGATGACCATCTTGGCCAGGACCACTCCCTGCAATGCGTCCGAGGCGCAGGTACGGAACAGGAAGTCCTGGCCCTCGTCAGCCGGCAGCATGGTGATCAGGGGCGAGGTAGAGGCGTAGGAAATCTGCGGCACCTGGCTCGGGATGGACACTGACTCAGCAACGGGGATGGTCACCCCGCTGGCTGCCGCGCCGACGAGGACATGCACGCCCTCATCCTCGACTAGCCGGCGAGCAGCTTCCACGGCCGCGGTAGGGCTGGTCTCGGTGTCGGTGACGACCGTTGTCACCTTGTAACCAGCCTCCTTTAGATGCTTGACGGCCAATTGCCCCGACCGCTGAAGGGGCTCGCCGAAAAAGGATAGGGGCCCGGTGAAGGGGTAGAGCTCACCGATCGTGACCGTAATAGGATCGGTATGCGCGCACCTGGGATCCCCGTTAACATCATGGTGGTAGCCGAGGTGAAGGCTGCCACTGGCATCCAACTTCAGTCCGGGATCCTGACTTACATCCTCCCCATTGCCCACCGCCTTGCTCACCAAAGCGGTCTCCTCCAGGGCGGAATGCATTGGGAACTGCGCCGACCTCTGAGCCCGCACTTCCCTGGGTAGCACGTCTATCGACGAAGCTGCCTCTACCACCAATACCAAGGTTACCACCACGAATAGCCATCTTGCTCTCCCTTTCATCGTTCCCTCCTTATCTAAAAACGACAGTTGCCTAAGGCGTACTCACACCTCAGGCAACTGGTACTTCATCCGTTCGCATCTAATACAACTCCTTTGGCCAGCCGTATTGCCGTCGTTTGCGGCTAATCCCTATATCCATGCCCCGCTATTCGGGCATCAGCTCGTCCTTCCTCAGTAAGAGCTTCGATGCTTTCATCTCTATTATACCGCAAAAGGTCGCGTTTATTACCAGGGTTTTTTCCTTAAAAATTGCCCCTACGCTACTTTCCGTAGAACCTGCTCTGGGCGACCATGCTTTCTCACTATGGCTGTGAAGGGCGCACTGAGTATGGGAGCTCGATTAGCAGGTCAGGTGGAGGGCGGCTACCACCTTCTCGCCGGCTTGGCTGAGCCGATTGTAGAGCTTGCAGGCGGCAGCGGTCCTCTCGGCCCTCAGTTCGATCCCCTGTTCCCTCAGATACTCCTCCGTCTCCGGCGGGATCCTCATCAGGCCGGAGTGGCCGGTCCCCACCACCAGCACCTTCGGTTTGGCCTGGATCACATCCCACAAATCGGCTGGCTGGAGCACGTGCCCCTCCTCCCTCCACCAATGGCTCTGGACATGGTCAGGGAAGATGATGACGTCCGAAGTGTAGGTTTTGCCATCTATCACGATGCGTCCGAAACGGTAGTCTTCTATCCTCATAGCGGATCAGCCTCCATCTCTATTTTCTAAGATCTCCTTTCGTGTAATCCACAAGCCATTCCACATAAGGAACATCCTGTTCAACATCCTCGATCCCGAGAGAGCGCTCGTGGAAGCCCCATGTATGAAGGTCAAAGGCGTGCGTCCAGGCATTTGCTATCCCTTCCTCTCCAAGCTCACGTGTGAGTCTCCTCGCCGCTCTCGAAAGGAGCCTGCTCCACCATCTCCCTTCCCTCTGAGCTTCCTCATATTCGGGGAGCTTCCGTTTTTCCGCAAGGACTTTAATGCATTCCTCCACCGCCTTGTAAAGCTTCTCGCTCGCCTGCACGGGATCGCCTTTATTCACATACTCCCTGCCCTCGGCGAGGGTTTTCTCGACGAATTCGATATCCCCTTCGATGTTTCCTCTTCTCATGGCAGTCCCTTTCCGTCCCTGTTCCGCAGAACCCGCTTTACATACGCTAATGCCTCTTCTTTTGTCTTCACCTTTCCCTCCACCTGGGCCTCCCTCACCGCCTCCAGGAGCTCGCCGATCCTGGGCCCTTCCTCCAAGCCGAACTCCCTCATGAGGTCGCGTCCGTCCAAAAGTTTGGGTGGGGAGATCACCTCCTCGCGCCGCTGGTAGTAGTCTGCGAGCATCAAGTTCACGAGCTCGACCCGCCTCCTCCAGCGAGCGGGCCGCAGATTTGGCCCCCAGGTTGCCAGGTGGTCGGCCAGGTAGAGGAGCAGGATGTCAATCCCTGCCTCGCTCGTGTCACGAAAGAAACGATAAACGTCGCCGTTGGTGATCCTCTCCTGCTTCGCCAGCCTCATAGGCCGCATGTGGTGCGCCACCGCCGTGCAGGCCAATCTCACCTCGTTGCTGCTGAAGCGCAACCGCCTGAGTATATCTCCCGCCATGCGCCCCCCCACCTCTGCATGGCCATAGAAGTGGATGCATCCATCCTGGTCGATGCTTTTGGTGAGGGGCTTGCCCACATCGTGCAGGAGGGCTATCAGCTTGAGGAGGATGAGGCGGGTGCGCCCGCCGGAGGTGGGCTGTGAGAGGTGAGCTTCTAAGGGGTAGGGGACAGAAGATAAGGGGTGAAGGAAAGGGCTGGCACTCCGCTCCCCCTTCAGGATCTCAATGACCTCCTCCAGCCTCCCCACCGTCTCCAACGAGTGCGTAAATACGTCCAGGTGATGGGGCTTGGGTTGCTCCACCCCTTTCATCCTCTCGACCTCCGGGATTATGGTCCCCAGGAGGCCGAGGTCGTCCAGTTGGCGCAAATGGCGATCTGCGTTCGGCTGGGCCAGGATCTTGCTCAGCTCGTCGCGCACTCGCTCGGCGGAGACCTTAGTGATGAGGTGAGCGTCCCGGCGCAGCAGCTCCTCAGTTTTAGGCTCGATGTGGAAGCCCAGCTCGGCGGCCAAGCGCACGGCCCTGAGCGCGCGCAGGGGATCGTCCTTGAATGCCGTGTCTGAGACCGCCCTTATCGTCTTAGCTTTCAGGTCGCCCTGCCCATTATAGGGGTCTATCAAGCGGAACTCGCTGGGATCGTTCAAGTCGATGGCCATAGCGTTAATGGTGAAATCCCGCAGGGCCAAGTCAGCCGTTATCCCATCGCCTCTCAGGCGTGCCAGGTCCACGAAGGAAACCTCGCCCTCCTCGTCTCGGAAGACGGCCCGTGCCGTGTGACGTTCCTCGTCTAAAGGGACGAAGAAGCCGCCGAACCTGTTGGCCACTTTTCGAGCCAGCTTCATGGCATCGCCGGCCACTGCGAAATCTATGTCGCGGCTGGGATGCCCCATGAGCAGATCACGCACATAGCCGCCAACCAGGTAGAATTTTGAACATCGCCCTTTAAGGAAATCGTATATCTCCTGGAGGAAGGGGGTCATCAATCGCTCTGCCTCGATCTCAGCGGGCACAAACACCACCTCTGGCTCCTCCCTAGGCCGGCTGCGTTTAGCCGAGAGGTAGGCCTCCTTAGCCGTTGAACCTACGCCAGCCACTCGCCCCTTGACCATGGCCACCCACCGCCCGGCGTAGGGAAGCAGGTCCAATCCACCTCCGGAGGCCTCCTGCTCAGCCGTCCTTGACATCCGTCCTTCAGCCTCTGTTCTTCAACCTTTCCGCTATCTGGAGCCCCGCCTTCAGGGCCTTGAGATCGGCCTCCCTTGTGCCCTCGGGAGCTAAGGACCTCAACGCTGCCTCGATGGCCTCCTCGGAGACCGCACCGCTCAGCCCTACGACCAGCCCTAATCCCACCATGTTAGCCGTGATGCGCTGGCCGGTGGCCTCCTCGGCTATCTCGGTGATGGGCAGAGAATAGGCGCCCTCGATGGTCACACCCCTTACATTGACGGAATCGACGATCAGGATGCCTTCCGCCTTCAACTCAGGGGAATACCTTTCATAGGCCTCTTGGGTCATAGCGAGCAGCAGGTCCGCGCGGACGACCTTAGGGTAGTCGATCTCCCCCTCAGAGATGACCACCTCGGACCTGCTGGCTCCACCGCGGGCTTCGGCCCCATATGATTGCGTCTGAGCGACATTCTTGCCCTCGTAGAATGCCGCCTCGGCCAGGATTCTGCCGGCGAAGATCATCCCCTGCCCACCGGCACCGGCCAAGCAGACCTCATACCGCTTCTCCATCTCGCCCCTATTTTACCATTTCAGGCCTCAAAGTCAAGGTCAAAAGCAAATGCCTCAGGGCAATCGCATCTTCGGGTAGAAATCACCCCATTTCACGCCGCAAGGGGATCGTCACGCTCCCCATCCTTCGGATCACCCCGCGTGACGGCCTGGATACACAAGATTTTGACAAAGTGGAAAGGGAGATATATACTGTGATTACCCTTCACTATATTAGCGGCTGCAGAATTATGGCGTATAAGAGGCTCGGATAAAGCCAATATCTCGTATCTGACGGACTCTGGAGAGCCCGTCATCATACAGTTATTGTGTAACTACTCTACTGTTAATTCGCTTACGGAGGAAGGAGCAGATGACTTCAGTTAATGGACTTTGGAATTCGGTTTACAATATCTTCGACCCCTGGCGGATGCTTTGGGGCGATGAGTTGGAGCGATACTTTGTGGAGCGGAAAGGCGGCTTGCTGGAGACGCTGGCCCCTCAGCTCAGCCCGGATATGCTGCCCCAGAAAGTGCTCCTTACCGGCCATCATAGCAGTGGGATAAGCACAGAATTAGCCAAGTTGGGTCAAAGCCTGGCTCAGGATTTCGTTGTAACCTATTTCGATGCCTTCTGGAGCCTGGGCCCAGATGCCGATTACGCCGACCTGCTCTTCGCCATCGGAGTGGCGATCTACAAGGCGGCGGAGGACCTGCGCCTGAAGCTCGACCGTGGCCCCTTAGAGAGGCTTGGGGACCACCTCTCCACTGTGGTACGAGAGCGGATAACCCCGAAGGGGTTCACTATCGATCCATTACGGTGGCTGAGCAGCATCGTCGCCTGTGGATTGGGGGCACTTGGTTTGCCAGCCCCACCTCTACAGGTGCAAGGCCTCTCCTTAGGCCTGGAGGAGGAGGTCACTAAGCGCCGGGAGATTAAGCCCCATATCGCCAAGGTGGCAGACGGAGTGAATGAGATCATCAGCGAGTTGGAGGCGAAATCGCCAGACAAGCCCCTGTTGCTCCTCATAGATGGGCTGGACAAATTGCCCCTGGATCACGCCCGCTCCATCTTCGCCGAAAGCCCCATGCTGAGCAAGCTGAATTGCTGGGCCGTCTACACCGCCCCCATCGCCCTCCGCTCCGAGTTCTCCCAGCTTGGACGCTTCTTCTACATCCTCCCCTTCCCTATCGTTAAGCTTTATGAGAGGGGCCGCCGTGAGGAGCGCTACGAACCCGGCTACGAAACCATGCGCTCCGTTGTGCGTAGACGCCTGGAGGGGTTGGGGTTGGACCCGGAGGATGTGATCTCTAAAGAGGCGCTGGACCTCCTGATAGCCATGAGCGGCGGGGTGATGCGGGACCTCATCCTCCTGATGCGGGAGGCGAGCGTGAACGCCAAACGGGGAGAGAAACCCTCCATCCAGCTCGGAGAGGCCCGAAAGGCGGTTTACTTCCGCCGTCGCCAATTCGCCATGGGTTTGAGGAAGCCGGAATACGATGAATTGGAGAACTTCCTGAAAACGGGGAGGCCTACGGAAGCCGAGGTTTTCGATCGGCTGGTGGGAAACCTCTATATCCTCATTTACCTTGACGAGGAACCATGGTATGATATCCATCCCAATGTCCTCCCCCTGATCACAGGGGAGGAGTAGAAATGGTAGCCGAAAGCAGAACCTGGGCCGAGCAGGTGCAAGAGATTCTGGAGCACCTCAGAATGGCGGAGAGGGGGTGCCTGCTCCTCGTCGCTGTGGACGATGAAGAGGTTCAAGAAGGCATCGTCTCCGCCCTGAAGGAGCACTTAGATGGCCAGGTGGAACTGAGCGAGCACGCCCTCGATCCAACTTATCCCAGCCTGGGAGCCTATCTTCGCACCCTTCCGCCTCCCTCAGGCCGCGCCGCCGTCCTGGTCTATGGCCTGGACGACCTATCCGAGGAGGCTAAGGAGCGCGCTTTTCGATATCTTAATCTGGAGCGGGAGATAATGTGCCCGGCAGGGCGCTCGGTGGTCCTCTTCATCAAGTCGGATACCGTGCCTGAGTTAATGCAGCGCTCCCCTGATTTCTATGCCTGGTCGAGCGGCCTCTTCGAGTTCCACGCCCCCTCCGATGAACTGGCGAAGAAGAGGGAGCTAGCAACCTTTCGCCTCTTGCTGGCCGGAAGCGACCTGGAGAGGCTGCGCCGCCGCTACCTGGAGTATCTGGTCAATGAATATGAGTGGCTGGATTTCCGCGGCATCCTCCAGTTGCGCACCATCGTGCGGCTGAGGCTCGATGATATCTACGTGCCCCTCTGGGCTACGACACGACCCTCACCCCCACCCCTCTACGCCCTCCTCCCCCTCTCCCAAGCTTGGGAGAGGGGGAGA
>Ga0190286_1000498_pt1 | contig 16023 bp, 8 predicted proteins | sample 48691834_MG_FD_183241 | JGI IMG/M metagenome (GOLD analysis project Ga0190286, IMG submission 183241) | Hydrothermal vent microbial mat bacterial communities from Southern Trench, Guaymas Basin, Mexico - 4869-18-3-4_MG | ecosystem: Environmental > Aquatic > Marine > Hydrothermal vents > Microbial... | reverse complement strand
ACTGCCCTCCGGAGTAGAGAGTATAATTTCCAGCCTCTTCTAAAACAATAGGAAGGATAAGGTACAAATTTACCCATCTTTCTATTTAATTTTTTCCATTATGTTTCTGAACTTGCCAGAAGGGGAAAAATCGGCATGCTGAGAAGGTAGAAAGATTTTTACTGGAAAACGAAAAAATTATAGGCTTTACTGCTCTCCTTAGAAGTTGGAGAAAATGTGATATAATAAAATGATATAGTAGAAGATTAGGAATTTATCCGCAAAATATCTTGAGAAAGAATTAAGTAAGAGAACAAGTGGGGAGAGGTATTAAATCGAAAAGGAGGTGATTATGATGTGTACTGGACATAGAGGGAAAATTAGAATAACTTTGTTGTGGAGTCTGTTATTTGGCTTGATGTTATTCTCATCTGTTTGGGGAGATGGAATAGAAGAAAAAGTCTCATTTAAAGTAACTTTCGAAGGTGGTTTTCAACCTGATCTTTCCATAAATGAAGTAAAGGTAACGGCCAAAGGGGCAGAGTTGGTATCTGGTAAAGTTGGTAAAGCGGTAAGAATAGGACGTAAAGGCGAAAAGTGGTATACTATGTTCTATTACTTACCCCAAGAGGCTATTCTTGCTGAAAAATTTCATCAGAAAACCCCAGTCTTTCCCTTACAAGAGGGAACATTAGAGTTTGATTTCCGACCAAGTGGATGGGAAATCGGGAGTGAGGGAGAGTTTGCCTTACTCCATATACATGGAAAGAAAGGAGGTACTTTGTATATAAGATATCAATTCTTCAAAGAAATCCCCTATATACAAGTAATCTACGGAGTATTATATGAGCAATACACAGAAAAAGGGAAAAGGCAATGGATTTTTTTGTCAACCGAAATACCCAAGAAAGAGAAACAACATTGGTATCACGTAACCGTGGCTTGGAACCGCAAAAAGATAGAACTCAGTGTAGATGGGATAAAGAAATCAAATAGCTTAGCAAAGATTACCATTCCTAGATATAATGGATTTAGATTAGACTTGGGCATACCTTTTCCAAGCCAAAAGGATGTGCAAATAGAAGGTTTTACGGATATTGATAACCTTGTTATTTCTAACAAGGGACCTGATGAAAATGTAGTTACTGAAGAGCACTTCCCCAAGGTAGTTATTGGTCGTTGTTCGGGTGAGATGAAAATTGATGGGTGGTTGAACGAGCCCAGCTGGCAGGAGGCAACCTTAATAACGGGATTTATGGATATTACGCACAATAATTATTCAGTTCACCAGCCAAGGGTTTATTTGACCTATGATAAACGGTATCTCTACATCGGGGTAAAATCACCTGTATATAGCAGTACAGTATTAACGGCACAAGCAACTGATAGAGACTCACCCGTATGGAAGGATGATTGTATTGAGGTCTTTCTGGATCCCACACCTGAGACTATAGATTATTATCAATTTGTATTCAATTCCAGAGGAGCGATTTTTGATCAGATTTGTAATTTCAAGAATCAAAGTAAAAAGAATAATCTTGCCTGGAATATAAAAGGCATAAAGGTTGGGACTAATACAACTAAAAGTGAATGGATATTAGAACTCGCCTTTCCCTATGAAGGTCTGGGTGTAAAGGGAATACCAGAAGGTGAAAGTTGGCTTTTTAATATCTGTGAAACGCGTATTGGTGTTGGTGCATATTCCATATGTGCTTTACATACCTACCACGAGAGAGAAAAATTTGGAGTCCTTCTTTTTCGCAGCGACCTACCAAGAATACGCATGGAGGACTTAGGTTCCATCAAAAGCGGAATGGCAAATTTTTTGTTATCCTATGTCAGTTCAGAAGACAAGAAGGTAGAGATATTAGTAACAGGAAAGCGATTTGATGAGACAGCGGGTACTTTTTTCGCGCTGTTTTCGGAAAGTGCAACGATAGGGAAAAAGTCTAAAAGTGTATTTAGAGCGGATGAATCAAAGCTGAGGAAAAGCGGTGTGTTGGATATTAAAGTGGTTTCTGGAGCTGACAGGATATATGAGGGACGTATCGGCTATGAGCTAGCATTAAAACCAGAGATAGAAACAATGAGAGTTATAAAGAAAACAGAAGGCAGAGAACTGAAAGTAAGAGTTTCTTTACCTTTTGTAAAGGGTAGAGGTGATAAGGTTCAGGTGAAAATTCTTGATGAAGGACTGAATGAGGTTAAAAAGTCGGAGGTTGTTGATGTAAACTCTAACAAAATGGATGTATATGTAAGTCTCACAGGTGTCCCGATAGGTAAATATAAGGTATGTTTGGAATTGCTACGTGGGGACGGCAGTGTAGAGAAAGCAAAGGAGATGCGTGATTTTATAGTATATTCAGACCCTCCACCGTGGCATGATAATAAACTTGGAATAAGCGATAAGGTCCCGGTACCTTGGACACCGGTAAAGGTGGTTAAGAAAGAAGGCAGGATAGTGGTTACCTGCTGGAATCGGGAATACTATTTTGGTAGAAAAAGCCTCTTGCCTGAGCAAATTCTTTCAGGCGGAAGAAATTATCTAAAAACTCCGATTACGGTTGTATTAAGTTCTGATGGTTATAGAATAAACACAGGGAATGTAAAACATCGAGTAGTGAAAAAAAACGAAAGGAGTTGCCAGATACAAAGTAGTTGCCATACAGATTGGGGTAATCTGCAAACCGAGACAACAGTTGAATTCGATGGGTTTATATGGGTGGATCTTACACTTAAGCCGCATAGAAAAGCCAGGCTGGATAATTTGAAAGTGGTATGGGAGATGCCCTTAGAGAGATCAAGATTGCTCCACTCAGGATACAGAAGCTTAGTGAATGTTGGTAGAACACCAGAAACATGGCATAAATGTCTTAACCAACAGGCAGGTCCATTCTGGATTGGGGATGAAAATGGAGGGATCAGTTTTGCAGTAGAGTCCTTTAAAGGATGGTCTAATAAAAAAGTTGATCATCAGGCCGAATTAAAAGTTCTCAAGGCCAGCACTCGTATAAATATCAATATAGTTGATAAACCGATAAATATAAATAGGGAGATTACCTATGGATTTTGTTTTCATCCCACCCCTGTACGTCCAAGACCTCATGGGTATCGGAAAGTAAGGATGATGAGTTGGGGGTGTAAGCTGAGACATGGCATAACATATCCTATTACTCTATCTCCTTGGAATTGTACTCCAAAGTATCAAGGAAGCCCAGAGTGGTGCACCACAGATGAAGAGATACGCTGGTATTGCCGGGTAACAAACAGAAAATTTGCTCCATTCTGGACATATCGGGGTCTAAAGGAATCAGGTGTCCGTTCAACATGGTACGCAGGTTACTCATATACTGGGAGAAATAGTCCAGAGTGCATCTGGGCTGGGGAAGATTGGAGAGCTGGAGAAAAAGACCAACTTTATGGAGGCAGCTTGTATGGCTATTATCGCGATATGATTGCAGTGTGTAAGACTAAGGATTACTGCGATTATTTTTTGTGGCGGCTTGATAAGAGTAAAAAGGAACATCCAATTATAGATGGAATTTATCTTGATCTTATAGGTTGGCCAGCATGTACACGCAAAGACCACGGTCATGGATATGTAGATGAGCAAGGTAGGAGACATCCCACATGGGAAATTCGCGAACATCGACAATGGTTGTTGCGTATTTACACATATCTTAAGGAAAAAGACCCTGAGACTCCTATATTACTTCATCTTTCAGGACAAATGCCTAAAATAATGGGCTATTCCTTTTGCGATTATCTCTGGACTGGAGAGATGTGGCTTGAGGAATTAAAGCGAGATAGGTCCTATAAGAATCTTTCTTTGGACACCTTCCGGACAGAGGCATTAGGACAGATATGGGGTCCGGCTGTGTTCTGGATTAGTGAGTTAAAGTCAGCCTTAGCCTTCTTACCTCCAGAGGAAAGAAAGCTTGAACCATGGGCTTATAGGCACATCATGGGCTTAATGCTTACTCATGATACTCTGCCTACTTATGCAGGACTTAGACTTAGAGATTATCTTCCTATCTGGAAAGCACTGGATCGGTTTGGCTTAGATGATACTGATCAATTTCTACCTTATTGGCAACAGAATACTGGAATAGAGTTAGAGCCAAAGAGCAATAACCTTGTGGCCACCGCTTATGTGAAACCGAATCGTGCTTTGGTTGTACTGTTTAATAATACCGATAATGACCTAAATGTCTCGGTCAAAATTAGTTCTCAGAAGCTCTTTGGGAAAGTAAGTAAACTACAAATAAACGATGCTGAGACGAATGAGAAATTAGCTGCTGGTGGAATGTTCAATTTACTGGTGGGGAAGAGGAATTTTAGGCTTCTTATAGTAAACGTAAAATAAGAACTTTTTGAAGCCCCAGGAATTTAAATATTCAGTGAACGATCCCTGCCTTCCTTTCACCGCCATTCCTATCCAGTAACTCATCGTAGAAGAGAAACGGCAAAATAATTAATCGGTACATAATGATGCCACTAATGACATGTCACTCCCCATTCCTTTATTCATGCCCTTTTCATAATTTCCTACCTCCTTAAGAACACATTTAATTAAAACCATCCCTCCTCATATCCAGTCTCATACATGGCTACAATATTTTCAGGAGGGGTTATTGGCTGTATATTGTGGCATGGAGCAAGGATGTAGCCTCCATCTTCTCCCAGAATTCTAATATTATCTCTCACCTCTTGACGCACCTCCTCTACCGAGCCAAAAGGTAAGGTATACTGATTATCTACACCACCATGGAAAATTACTTTATCTCCAAAATCGCGTTTTAATCCTTCTCTTTCCATCCCTTTACATCTCCACTGAATAGGATTAAGCACATCTATGCCCGCTTCTATCATATCAGGAATAATTTTCCTTATCGCACCGTCGCTATGATGGAATACAAAAACTCCAGCCTGATGTGCTAAGTCTATCATTTTTTTCATTCGTGGAATAAAGAATCTTCTAATATGCTCTGGTGAATACATGAGGTCTTCCTGTGTGCCAAAATCTTCTGAAACAGAGGTAAGCAACACTTTCCCTGGAATTTGTTCATAGATACGCAGAGTATCTATGTAACATAGTTCAAAAAGTTTATCCAAGCAGTAATCTACAATTTCAGGATTCAGTATCAAATCCATAAATGCCTGCTGTTCTCCTCGCAATCTCTTATAAGTTAAGAATGGCTCAGAGCCACCACCACAGATAGGATAATCTTCCTTACCCTTTATCATCTTAGGAATCTCAGAATAATCCCACCAATCAGGAGAAGGCCATCTATAATTTCTCTCAATCTCCTCAACAGTTTTATATTTAGCCAGAGGATGATAGATACACTCCCTATACACTCCTGTCCCGTACCTGACTTTCTTATACCGACAGCCAAAAACATCCGAATCTTCTGGGATTGGTGGTCCAATGTATTTAGGGGTAACCCAAATCAGTACATCAATGTGTAATTTCTTAAATACTTCATCCATACTTCCGCATCCAAGATATCTCATTATCTCCTTTTCAACTTCTTCAGTTGCCCACCAGTCCATGGGAATACGGTCTGGCTTCTCTCTCTTTAAAACAGCAAGCCAACGTTCCCGTGGAGTCAATGTCTCTTTCTTCATCTTCAAAATCTCCAACTCTATACCCTAAACTTCAATCCTTCATCCAGCATTATTAAATAATTTTTCACCGGCACATAATTAGCTATAGAGTTACCAGAGCCAAGCGCATATCCTCCATCTTTCATGCATTCTTCAAGAATACCTCTTACATATTTACGTAATTCTATCTCTTCAAACCTACATAACTTATCCATATCCACCCCTCCTAAAACAGCAATCCTCTCTCCATATTTTTTCTTGAAAATGGTTACAGGCATGATGGTGTCCTCAAATGAGTGTTTTCCATCTATTTTCACATCTTCTATTAAGTCCTCCATAATACTTTCAATATTTCCACAAGAATGGAGAAGATAGACTAAACCATTCTGATGGGTAACCTCAGCTGCTTTTTTATGATAGGGTAAAATATACTTACGTAGTAACTCAGGAGAAATTAAAGTTCCGGTTTTATGTCCCATATCATCTCCCTGGAAAAAGCCAACCAATTTGTCTAAACCAACTATATCAATTGTCAATCTATAGGAATCCAGAAGTATTTTCCCTATTTTTTCAAAGATTGCTTCAACAAGTTTTGGATCATCATAAAGAAGATAACACAAGGTTTCATATCCTACTAATATATTTATACCGTATTCTAAAATCCCTCCCCCCAGTGGACAAGCTAAAATCCCCATCCCTTCCGGGAGATTCTGAGAAACAAATTCATAGAACCAGAAGGATGATTCTTTCACCTCTGGCCAGGGATACTTTTCAAAATCTGCCCAGGAAGAGATTAAACCTTTATTTACTGTCCATTCCCGTTGAGTTTTAGGAAGTGAGGCAGTATCTTTCCCCTTACGCATTAAACTTGGGAATTCTATTACTCTATCTAAATTCACATAATCGTAACCCATCTTATAGTAGAAGTGAATGATATTCTTATAATATAATTTTTGGGATTCTATATCTCTACCTGGTTCAACCCATTTTCTCCCAAGATATTTCTCACTAATAAATTTCATTACTTCTTCGTCCACTCCCAGTTCGATAAAAGGCAGATACCCAATATTCTCTCGTCGCACCACCTTCTTGAATTTTTCTATATTAGGAGACGGATTTTCCCAGTATTTTTTTAATAGATTAATTTCTGTATTCATTTTTGAGATATTCTCTAAAACTATACAATTGTAATTTGCTCCCAACCTTTTCTCCCATAATGATTTATCTGGGAAAAACTAATAGACCCCATTTTTTCCATGGTGAATGCTCGCTCTCCATAGGCATCCAGAAGACCTGATATTTAGGAGAATGGGGATTATTCACCTCTCCCTTCCTAATCTCCATATTAAATCCTATCTCAATATAGGTTCCCATCTCTTGGAGAGATAGTTCCTTAAGGGGTATCTTGGCAAGAAGTATGTAACCATCAACATCATTTATCCATCTTCCTTCTGCTTGGGTAGAGAGAGGAACTTCCATGATCTTTGCCGCAGAATTACCGATAAGTTGACCAGCCCAAATCTTTCCATTAGCACCAAATACATATCTATAATGGACAGTTCCCCACCAATAGTTCCATGCATCATTTAAGAGATCAAAATAGAAGTTCACTGTATCTCCACAACTTAAGTCACGTCCCTCATAAGGATTAAATATTTCTTTATCCTTTACATGCACAGCCAGACAGAGGTTTTCCAGATCCCTTCCCAGTCTGAGAAGACGAGCATAAACTCTGCCATCTTTTGTTATGGAAACATCAGTAGAAGGAGATGGCCAATTGGTCCATCTTTGAAAAAGTAATCTTTCCTTGACAGAAGGAACACGAAGACAACCATTTTCGGGCACTTCTCTTGAAGGATGAATAACCTTACCTAATGAATGCTCAAGCCAGAATATGGCACGTTCTGTAACTTCAATTGCCTGTTTTATATCACCTCGATTAAGGTAGGAAAATGCAAGAGACTGTGCCATTGCCTTTCGTCCACGGTCTTCAGGAAGAGATGCAAGATGCTCTTCCACTTGCTTTAATCGAGCACGTAAACCATCCTCTACACTTTTAATGTAGTGACCTTTTTGTAATTTCTTAGAGTAGGTTTCCTCACACGAAGAAAGGAGACTAAGGATTGTCCCACCACCTGGCGGCAACCTTAGTCTGCAAACAGTCTCCCCGGATATTATCTCATGGGGTACAGTTGCACCACCACCTACCCCTAAGTCTATTATCTTTTTCCATTCTCCTTTCAGATGCAATATCCCTTCAACTTCATCATGGTAGTTCCAGTTGAGGACGATTGCATAGCGATTCCCTTTGGAATCTTCACGTAAGATTGTCTCAAAAACCGTTCCCTCAGACCAAGCCAAGGGCATACCTACAGTCTCTGTCAAGATTTTATAGAAATGAGAACGCATTTCTCCACCTATATCTGATTGTTCACCGATGGAACGGAGAAAGACAACAAGACGACCTTTACCGTATCTACCTTCAATATATCCTTCAGATAGTCTCTCCACTGGTTTGAGGGTTTCTATTTTCCAACGTTCATTTTCTCTATCACGAGACTCAGTAAACTCTCCAAACACTGCTCGCAACAGGTCTCCAGTAGGTCTCCCGTAACAATCATAGAGATCTGGAGGAAAGATAGCTATGAGAGTTCCACCATTCTTAATCCAGGCGAGGAGTCTCTCGGAAAGTCCATCAGGAAAGTACATCCCTCCTGGAATAATTAAAACCTTATAATAGGAAAGGTCTTCTTTGCCTGAGAGAATAACCTCTTCTAAGAGATACCAATACTGATAGTTACAATGATAGAGAAGACGATGAACCTGTTCAGCCTCAATGGAAGCAAGACCAACAAAGTGTTGAAAATAAAAGTCGTTAATAGTAGAGGTAGTAGGCTGAATAATGGCAATTTGAGGATGGACTATCTGAGTATGAAGAAGAATATCGCTGAATTTTAAAGCATAGCGTTTTAATACAGGGAGAAATCCTATACACCGGCGGAAAATACGCTGACGGTTGACAAGACGTGCTTTAGATTCATACTTACCCCAATAGTAACGTTGGTCCCAAGCATTATCCATGTACCATGGAGAACCTAACCAACTCCTGTCCTTCATGGACCCACAATAAAGGAAGTAACCCAGCATCTGTACTCCCCAGGCAAGATGCATCCATCCACTGTGTAGACCTACAGCATAATAGCCAAGTTCATCATCATCAAGAACAGTGTTATTACGAGGCCATGGCCAGATATACTCCTTCTTCCAACTGCTCTTCTGTGCAAGTCTGGCAATGGAGTATTGATAGATTCTTTCACACTCCTCTCGTTCATCGGTATTTGTGTGCATCTCAATTACATCCACATTCTGGGCAATCTTCCATACATCACCTGCAAATCGAGTTTCTGTATTCATATAACCAAAACCATCTCCACCCCAGAAGAGAACGGGTCTATCAGGGTCAGCATCCTTGGCAGTCTTATAAAGAAAAGATATAACTTCAGCAAACTTATTCCTCAAAAAACACTGGAACTCAAAGGATAAAGGTGTAATATGAAGTTTACGTTCTAAGGAATTGATATCTGGGGGAGGTTGAATCTCACTGAAATCGGTATATGTGGACTGCCAGATAGAGTTAAGGCGGTCAATAGTTCCAAATTTTTTCTGTAGATATCTCTGAAACTCTTCCTTTGCAAGTCTGCTGTGTCCAGACTCATGTGCTCCATTGCCCACCAGACACATAGATGGTTCTCCTCCGATGCAGTATCCTATAATATTAGGCCACTTCCGAAAGAAATAGATGTTAGCACGCAATAGAGCAGCCATATATTGCCGTGCAACAGGGTGCCAAGGATTGAGAGGAGCATGGATATGAAAATGTGCCCCCTTAATTGGCCGATTGCCAGAAAAACCACGCCATCCATTAGCGTTCTGCATAAATATATCGGGGTCATCTCCATACTTATCCAGCCACCATTCCTGGATAGGGACTAACATGCCATTGTGAGGCATCTCCACAAGGACATACCTCCAGAATTGGGGACGGTCTTTGTCAGGAGGGAACTTTCTAATACGCTCTCTATAACTTAAATCTAACTTCCCATCTTCTTGCATCTTCCAACATCCCAAGGCTCCAAAATCCAATCCTAAAGGCTCCGCAGTCTCCTTATCGGCGTTTGTATAAGAACCAATCAGGATTCTGGATGGTCTACCATCGGGAGTAATTCGAACAGGTTCTCCCTCTGCAGAAGACTCTTCAGAATCAATACCTAATGCAGTATAGACCTTAGAAGAAAATGTCTCAACTTCTGATTGAAATTTTTTTACTAACTCACCTACCTCATGCGTGAATCTTTCAGCATTCTCTACCCATTGAGAGGAAGACTGTGCTTTTCTTAATAAAGGAATGGTGGGAAGCATTTTTATAGAGAGAGTTACATTACTACCCACATTGGGAGAAGCATGACAATTTACTTCTACAGAGAGAGTATCCAGAGATTCATCAAAGATTAAGAGTAAATAGTAATAAGTGCGAATTATCTTCTTTTCTTCACCTCTTATATACACGCCATTTTGAGTATAGTCAACATCTGCCTCCACTACTTCCAGAGGAGAGGGTAAGTTATCTCTATCTATCACTACTTGGCATTTTCTGTCTCCAAGGATCTTTAACTTTCTGATATAACTTTTCTTATCCTGTGGAATTGTTGCAGGATTAACCATCTCTATCTTCACCCATGCTGCCTTATTTTCTAATACATTTGCCCTTATCTTCAAAATATGGTCAGATTTTCCATCCTCAGAGAATATAACTTTAGTATCCCATTCCTCACCTATCTCCAGAAAATCATCTGCAAGCATTACTGAATAAAGTCGGTGATAGAAGCGTTCTTTCATATCGGTAAGGAGTTTCTCCAGACGGCAGCTTTGCTCAATTAAATAATGATAACCCTTATCATAAGCCTCTATAGGTTTTCCAGACCATCTGGCATAATCAAGTGCTCTCTTAACCTGGGACAAGCGGTCATCTACAAGCGACTTGATAATCATATAGTGGCCATATGAATTGGCAATCCATGGAACTATTTTCTGAATCTTTCTCCAGGTATTACATTGGGGATTTAACTGGAAACGCATTATCTCTTCCCTTCAAGTATGGAATTAGTGAAGGAAAAGAAGAAAGGTCATTTTTGGCGTAGATAGTCTTGAAAGAACTTATGTTTTTCAAACCACTCATGATTTCCTTTTAGATTTTGTTCACCGTGTTGCTCTACATAGACGAAACTCGTTACTTTGTTATTCCGCCAGTCTAAGTTCTTTATAGGCTTCAGATTCTGCCACCACCCAGCCGGTTCCATTGGTCTACCCTCTACCTCCTTTAGCCAAGGCTGTATCTTATCTATTAGTGAGGGGTTTGCTTGAAAGATATTATCATGTACATACCAGTTATATTGTGGATCCTGGTTCCCTGTTCGCGGATCCCAGTGTTTAGGATGTGTATAGATGAAAACAGCACACTCGCCAGCATAGATCTCGTTATTCCCTATATGGATATTATATTTAGGTCCATGAACAGCATGAAAAGGAAGTTTTACTCCCACCTTATCAGCATACTCTCGGGCAATGCAACGGTACCTATTTGGACCCCCATAGTAGACTATAATCCCAAACTGGGCTGACTCAACATAGTTATAAGAGAAATCTATATCATGAGAAAAAGCCTCGATATGCAATGCTGTTCTGGGTATATGGAGGAATCGATTATGACGGATAATTAGATTGGAGACTCGCGACAGGGAAATACCAGTTCCTTCATAAAACCTCTCTTTATAGTTTACTCCAGGTGGAGAGAAACCATCCGGTCGAAAACCTGTATATTCTATGGTGTTACCAATAATCCAGATGTTAGAACTTCCTCCTTTAGATAGGTATTCCCTCTGTGGTCCACCTCCTGAATAAGTGGTTTTCCAGCCCCTTCCAGGGGTATTAATCTGAATACCATCCCGTACTCTATGAATGTGATTCTTCAATATTCGGTAATCAGAAGCATGAACATTTACATTCCAGCTTATCCCATTGTAACTATAGGATAAATCACAACCCTCAATGCAAATGTTTTTCCCTTTTGAACTTGATATGTGAATTAGAGCATTCATAAATCGGCTGATTTTACAGTTCTCTATTTTAACTCCCGATGCATTAACAATAATACCAATAGGAGTATTATAGTTGCTTCTCAATTTAAGATTTCTTATAGTTACATTATTACCTCCCCAAAGGGAGCCCACAGCAAGAATACAATCTTCCACATTCATATCTGTTACCAAACCAGTACCCTTGAGTTTACCTAAATAAATAGGAGGCTCCCTCACAAGAGTAGCCCCATTCCCTTCAAGAATAATCCCATTTTTTGTTATAGGTATACTGCCATCTTCAATTAAGTATGTAGCATTATGTCTGAATACAACTTTATCGCCATAGCCAGCATTACGTATTGCTTTCATAATCGCATACCGGTCATTTGTCTTTCCATCTCCCTTAGCACCAAAATCCTCAACTTTAATAACTTGTGGAGGAAACCTCTCGTCTTGAAGCATAGGTTTCTCTATTTCTTTAGCATTCAGACTAATTAAAGAAACAAAAACTACTAACCACCCTCTCACAACTTGAGAAACCATCACCACCAAACTTATCTCTTCTTTCCCTAAACTTACCTACGGTCCAGGAACAGTTCTATCCAGTAAAGCAGTAGTATTCTCCAGAACAAACTCCGGCCTTAACCACTCCACATGTCCATCGTAGAAGAGATAGTTAACTCCTCCATTGTGTCTGTCTCTGTCTGCCTCATATGCATCTCTGTTTGGATATCCGTAAGCAGAAGAATAAGCCTTATCCCACCATCCAGGACCTATGGATTGGTCAACAGGAGTCTTTCCACCATTCTGAGCTAACCATACATCGCATATTTCTATTGTCCCCGCACTATCAATAACTTCAGAATCATAGGTTATGCAATGATAGCAATTAGAATCAGTAAGTGAATGGTCAGTATCATAGGGAGGGTGAATACCAAAAGTACAGTTAGTATTAATTGCATAGCCACCAACAATTTCTCTCTTGCTCTCATTTTTGACATACCATTCAGGTCTTGAAGGGCAAATGAATACATCTTCATCATGTAAGTAGGTATTTAATGTCCAGCACCAGTTAGTATTATAATTACCACCGTGCCAGTAACGCTGGGGAACATTGGCTCCATCGTACTCGTTCCTGTACAGGGCAAACCCTATGGCAATCTGCTTCAGGTTGTTCTGACAGGTGGCGGTTCGGGCTTGTTCTCTGGCTCTGTGGAGGGCAGGTAATAACATTGCTGCCAAAATAGCAATAATCGCTATTACCACCAGTAACTCGATTAAGGTGAAGGCTGGGGAAAATCCCCATATGCTGCGAATCTTCTTTAACATCCTTTCTCACCTCCTTTCTTTATATTTTTTTGTTGACTCTCTAATCACTAACTTAAAGGGGACCTGAGTATGTAACTCTTCCAGAGGTTCATTATTTATGAGTTGGATTAATTTTTCTATGGCTAATTTTGCCCTTAGTTCCATATTTAAATCTATACTGGTAAGAGAAGGATAGGTATACTCGCATATTTCCGCATTATCCATTCCCATTATGGCTATATCTTGAGGTACTTTAATCCCCCTCCTTAAAGCCTCCACCATGAGGGCTATCCCCGCTAAATCATTGGTGGCAAATACTCCATCAGGTAGAGGAGAAAAATTGAAAAATTCTTTTGCCAGTTCTTTATCCACACTGAACTTATCCACGAAGTCTTCCCTGGTAAAATTCAGTGGTTTGGGCAAACCTCTTTCCAGCACATATTTTTCAAATTCCCTGGCTCTTTCTGTATCCTTCCAGCCTCCAAAGAAACATAACCTCTTACATCCTATCTCCACCAGATGTTCTGCGGCTACTCTCCCTGCTTTTTTCTCTTCAAAGTAAACTCCAGGAATACCCTCTATAAAGGGTCCTATCACCACTATCTTTATCCCTAAGGAGAAATATCTTCTATACCGTTCCGGACTACCCTGAGTAAAAGCAGCCACTATTACTCCATCTACCCTCCCATCCCTCATTAAATGGAGATATTTCTCTTCCCTCTCCGGATTATCATCAGTTATATAAATGGCTACATCCCATCCCCTTCGGGAAATCTCTTCCTCTATCAAAGATAATAGGTGGGCATAGGTGGGAGTTAAAGAATTAAAAATTATTCCCATGGTATTGGTTCTTTGGGAGGCTAAAGCACGAGCACTTTTTTGAGGGATGTAATTGTATTTTTCAATTAATTCCAGAATCTTCCTCTTCTTCTTCTCTCCTACAAATATCTTCTGATTATCCTTTTTATTGATGACCGCAGATACCACACTCACCGAAACCCCCGCCTCTCTGGCGATATCTCGAATGGTGGCACTCTTCATTATCCGGTTCATATAAAACAGTTTATTATATTTATCTTTTTTTGTCAAGTGTTCACTCATTTTTTACCCAGATGGGGGAAGACCAGGCTTTCTGTCCATTTCTTTGATGAACCCGTACACGATAAAAATTCACTCCTGGAGGAGGGTTAGGGTCCCGGAAGTTAATCTCTACCGTATATCCAACCTCGGGAACAGCACGATGTATCTTCACCTTATGGGAAAGAAAATAAAAAGGGTCATCTCTGGGAAGAGAATCAATATCTATGTTATATCTCTCCCTTATCTGGTTTTTAACTTTCTCCGGGAAGAAGACTACCTGGGACTTCCTCATGGCTTCCTTCAGAGTGAAGGAGAGTTTCCTTCCTTCTATCTCAATTTTTATAAGGGTAGAAGGGGAACCCTCCATTTCAAATATAAGTGCTTCTACGGGTATTTCTCCTGAGGAATTGCTTGGATAAATCCGGAAATTAAACTCATATTCTGAGTCATTTATTCTTCTTACCCACTGTCCCACATTTCGCCAACACTTCTCCACCTTCAGGATACTTCCCTCTCTTACCTTAATACTTCCCTGTATATCCTGGGGAGATAGAGAGTTATCCTTGGGTCCCCAACCTCCTTCCATACGTAGTTTAAAGTGCATCCTTTCATCATCTTCCGGAATCTCCCATTTACCCTCATGATGATAACACTCTATCAAGCGATTATTTCTGAGAATTTCTATGTAATCTATAGCCTCACATCCTCGCACCTTTACTTTTATCCCTATGCTTCCCCTTTTAGAGACTACCTCTCCCATCATTCCCTCTTCCACTCTAAAATCTAAAACAACCCGGTCACCTGTTACTCCATAGACCCTTCGCTCTTTAAAAGCCTCCCATAGTGCTTCCCGGGTGAGAGAGGAGGCATAACAAGCCATTAAACCATGCCCATAGAATCCTGGAGTGCCAGTATGATTATCAGTAGAAGCAATAATCCCTATACGATAGCCTCTGGATAATGCCTCCTCTACGGTTCCTCCTGAGACCTCTGGTCCCATGGCTTGATTTCTGCGTAACCCCATCCCTCCCTCATCTGTCTCAGAAGACCCGTGTTGAGAGTAAATTTCTGCAAAGGGTGATAACTCCTCATCATATATATCCCAGTTTTTACCTCTTATTCCAACTTGGTAGGCTGTATGGTGAGGAATGACCAGTGCTCTCAACTTCCGACGCCTGATTTCAGCATACAGTTCAGGTAAAGTGTTTACCTTAATCAAGGGGGGATAATCATCAAAATAGAAAACATTATGGTCTCCGTATCGACCATCTCCCTGCCACTCATATCCAGCAAAGGTGATAAAATCTCCTGGCTGGTTATACCTGGCTACAAAATCACAGATAGTCTTCCAATCCCGTTTAATAATCTCTTCATCTAACCAGTCTTCGTAACGGAATCCCTTTACTACTCGGAATTCCTGAGGATAATACGCTATAGGGAAAAAATCCACTATCTCTCGTGCATATAGAAAAATTCTATCCAGTTCTTTTAAATGATAAGTGTGAATGTTAGCATGCATATCTCCCCAGAATACTTTCATCTTTTATCACCTCCTTAGAGAAGTTTTTAGATTTTGATTTCTTACTTCTTCTCTTCCTCGATCAGTAATATCCTAAAATCGTGCTTCTGCAAAGGAACTTTAATTTTCCCGGAGTTTAACTTTATCTCTTCTCCTGATTCTACATCCTTAATGCTAAAATGGCTCCAGCCAAACTTCTTTTTATTTATGAAAATCTCGGCCTTACCATCACTCCCAAAATCAGAAATTATAAGCATTGCTTTCCCCTCTTTTATATAGAGAGCCGCTTTAATCCCTTTACTCAGAACCCTTACATAATCCTGTCTCCTCCAGCAAGGATAAACCTTTACCTCTTCTCTGCCATACCCAAATCTCATGAGGAGTGTTCTAACT
>Ga0190286_1000496_pt1 | contig 16044 bp, 25 predicted proteins | sample 48691834_MG_FD_183241 | JGI IMG/M metagenome (GOLD analysis project Ga0190286, IMG submission 183241) | Hydrothermal vent microbial mat bacterial communities from Southern Trench, Guaymas Basin, Mexico - 4869-18-3-4_MG | ecosystem: Environmental > Aquatic > Marine > Hydrothermal vents >... | reverse complement strand
AAGGGCTCTGTGTGTGATTAGGGGACCGCTACCAAATAGTTAATGTGTGCATAGCGGCACGGATAGATGAATGGTCCAAAAATTTTTGATTTTGATATAAAAAAGGTTGCACAACTTTTTCATAGATGAATGTATTGAAATAGCCAAAGCCAACAACTCAATAAATACGATAAACTCAATTAAACGTTTTCCACTTCGTAGGTGGAAAATGAGATCTTAAATTCTCTCTTTTGGTCAAGGATAGAAAAAAATTCTTTAAAGAGGCAGAGAAAGAAAAGATTGAACTTGGTGATTGGTTTATCTCTCCCATCCATCCTATGCAGAAAAATTTTGAACTATGGCACTATAAATATGGGGAAAATCCTGTTGCAGAATTTGCTTCAAGTCATATTGTAAATCTCCCAACTCATGAAGGTATAGATGAAGGTATAGATGAAAATTATGTGGACAAAATTTATAATTTTCTGAAAAAATATAAAGACGAAATACTTGGAACATATGTTAAAAATGGATGCTAAAACCTTAGCTCCTCCTATAGCAGACTGTTGGTTCCTGTATCTTGGATACTTTGTGAGCTATTAGAAAAACTAAAGATTTTTAATACCCACTACACTACTCACTCTCACTACTTAGCAATTATTAAGAAATAAAGTGGACACCTATATTTTCCACTTCGTAGGTGGAAAGTGAGTCCTTACTAATTTAGTCTAAGGTTGAAAAAGATTAAACAGGTCTCCATTTGAATTTAAAAAAGAAATGTTAAATTGTGACAGGCAAATTAATTTTATGGAGAAAAAGTTGACAGAATTTGAAAATCTAGGGATATTATAGTGCTATGAAATTAGGGAAATAGTTAAGTATTTCACCATTCAACAAATTAAAATGAGAGTGCATATACCATTTCACAGGCCATATATTACAGAAAGTGAAATAGATGCTGTGAAAGATACACTAAAGAGTGGCTGGCTCACTATGGGGCCAAAGACAATAGAGTTTGAAGAGGGATTTAGAAGATATATTGGTTGTAAGAATACTGTAGCCGTAAACTCCTGTACAGCAGCACTTCATTTGGCACTAGGAGCAATTGGTTTAAGGCAGGGCGATGAGGTGATTACCTCTCCCTTTACATTTGCAGCCACAGGGGAGGTAATCTGCTATTTTAAGGCAAGGCCTGTCTTTGTTGATATAGAGATGGATACCTGTAATATCAATGTAAATAAAATAGAAGAGAAGATTACTCAAAAAACAAGGGCAATAATCCCTGTCCACTATGGAGGTCAACCATGTGATATGGATGAGATTATGGAGATTGCTAGAAGATATAATTTATTTGTGATTGAAGATGCGGCCCATGCCCTTCCTTCTTTTTATAAAGGAAAAAAGATAGGAACTATTGGCGATATTACATGCTTTAGCTTCTATGCCACAAAGCCCCTTGCCACGGGTGAAGGTGGTATGCTCTGCACAGACAATGAGGAGTGGGCTGAGAGGATTAAGATTATGAGGCTTCATGGAATTGGCAAAGATGCCTGGAGGAGATATTCCAAAGAAGGCAGTTGGTATTATGAGGTCTCAATGCTTGGCTACAAATACAACATGACAGATATCCAGGCAGCACTGGGTATAGAACAATTAAAAAAACTAGAGTTTATGTATGAGAAAAGGAAGATGATTGCAAAGAGGTATACAGAGGCCTTTAAGGATGTAGAGGAGATAATTACACCCATTATTAAAGATGATAGAAATACATCATGGCATCTCTATCCAATAAAGTTAAGGACAAAGGGGATAAGGAATAGTCTTATTGAAGAGTTAAAAAAGAGGGGGATTGGGACAAGTGTGCATTTTATCCCTCTATATAGATTTCCATTTTATAAGGAGAATTTTCATTATGATCCCTCTGATTTTCCAAATTGTGAGTGGGTTTATGAAAGGGCCGTCTCTTTACCTATCTATCCAAGTATGACGGATAAAGAGGTTGACTATGTAATTGAAAATATAATAGATGTTGTAAGAAATGGTGCTTTACAATAGCCTAAAGAGGGTATTTGATTTTATTAGTTCCCTTAGCGCCTTGGTCTTTCTTTCTCCTGTCCTCTTAATTGTAGCTATCCTTATAAAGCTTGATTCCAAAGGGCCTATATTCTTTAGACAGAAAAGGATAGGAAAAGATGGGAGGATTTTTAAGATCTACAAGTTTAGGACTATGGTCCAAAATGCAGAAAGGATTGGGGATAAAATTACAAAAAGAAATGACCCAAGGATTACAAAAATTGGTAAGATATTAAGAAGATATGAAATAGATGAGATACCAACGCTTTTAAATGTATTAAAAGGGGAGATGAGTATTGTTGGGCCAAGGCCAGAGGTACCAAAATTTTTGCAGTATTATAGTGGCAAGTATAGAAAGATTCTCTCTGTCCGCCCTGGCATGACAGACCTAGGTACATTAAAGTTTAGGGATGAGGCAAAGTATTTAAAGGATGGAAATGCAGAAGAGACTTATATAAAAAGGATACTTCCAAAAAAGTTGAATCTATATCTTGAATATGTAAACAATATGGGGTTTATATACGATTTAAAAATAATTTTTAAAACATTTTCTTTAATTTTTAGGCAAAGGAAGATATAAGTGGAATCAAATTCCAAATCACAGAAAATCTCAAATAATGGCTAAATTGTTGGAAGAAATAAGTGGAGAGGTTGTCCCTATATACAGTGATGAAAGGGGTCAAGTAAGGGATTTTGGATGTATTTCTGTAGAGGGGCTTCATGTAGTTGAGATGAGGCCAGGTTCAGTAAGAGGAAACCATGTTCATGATAGAGATGAAATTATGTGTGTAATTGGCGGAAGTGGGATATGTGAGGTTGATATAGAGGATGAGACAACTTATAAAAAAGAAAGTATTGTGGTAGAAGGTGATATGAAGGCATACAGGATAAGGGCCGGGATAAGGCATATAGTGAGGAATATAGGCAATAAGACATTCTATCTTGTTTGTTTTTATAACTATGGGACTTTTAGACTACGTTAAATTGCGTCGTGCTATAATATTGGTAGCCCACATTTTCCTCATAATTCTTGCCTATGCATTGGCCTTCATTCTTCGCTTTGAATGGGGCTTTTTAGATGGGTATCTCAAGGTCTTTATATATACCCTTCCCTTAGTTGTAATAGTAAAAGGGACTATATTTTACCTTTTTGGCCTCTATCAAGGGCTCTGGAGATATGTAAGCATAGAGGACCTCTTAAATATTCTAAAGGCTACTATTATATCCTCAGCGCTCTTTGCCTCTGGCATAATTATTTTTTATGGGCATGGTTTTCCTAGGTCTGTCCTTGTCCTTGACTGGACATTTTGTTTTCTATTTTTATGTGGGATAAGGTTTTCTATAAGGATAGCCAGGGAGAGGTTTTATTTCTTAGAGAAAATTTTCCCTACCACACCTAACTCAAAAGTAGACCATCTTAATAAATTGTCTTTAAGCAGGGGTGAAAATCTAAAAAAGAGGCTATTGATTGTAGGCGCTGGTCAGGCAGGCGTGATAGTAAAGAATGAGATACAGAACAATCCTAAACTGAATTATGAGATATTGGGGTTTGTGGATGATGATAGGGTAAAGATTGGGGCAAGGGTTCAGGGGATAAGGGTGTTTGGCCCTATTGATAAGATACCGGATATAGTAAGGCATTACAATGTCGATGAGGTCATCATAGCCATACCGTCTGCTAACGGGGAGCAGATGAGGAGGATATACGATATCTGTAAAAAGACAAAGATAAAACCAAAGTCCTTGCCGCCACTAAACCAGATCCTTGAGGGAGAACTGGTAAGGCAGATAAAGGATATAGAGCCTGAGGACCTCATCCTGAGGGAAAAGATAAAATTGGATATGGATGTAATATATAAAGAGATATCAGGAAAGCCAGTACTTATAACCGGGGCAGGGGGGACTATTGGGAAGGAGCTTGTGCTTCAACTAGGCCGTTTTTCGCCCTCACACATTGTACTTTTAGACCAAGTGGCAAATGAGACATACATTACAGCGAATTTAATCTCAAATAGATTCCCAAATATAAAAACAACTGTTTGTACTGCAAATATTTTAGACAAAGATAAGATTAGGCGTATCATTTTGGAATATAGGCCTCAGATTATATATCATGCAGCGGCCCAAAAACATGTGCCCCTTATGGAGGAGGACCCCGCAGAGGCAGTTATAGACAATATAGTAGGTACAAAGAGGCTTATGGATGTAGCCATAGAGGAGGGGGTGCCAAAGGTTGTCCTTATATCAACTGACAAGGCAGTAAATCCCACCTCTGTTATGGGGGCAACAAAGAGGGTGTGTGAGCTTATGTTTTTGGAACTTAAAGATCTTAAGGATTCAAATACATCTTTTATCTCCGTGCGTTTTGGCAATGTAATAGGAAGTAGTGGCAGTCTGATCCCTATCCTTAAGGAGGAGATTAAAAGGGGAGGGCCAATAACCATTACCCATCCAGATATGGAGAGGTACTTTATGAGCACCTCTGAGGCAGTGCAGCTTGTCCTTCAGGCATCTGCCATAGGGAGGGGAGGGGAATTGTTTGTCCTTGATATGGGCAAAAGGGTAAGGATAATGGATGTTGTTAACAAATTTTTGGAGCTATCTGGACTGAGAAAGGATGAGATAGAGATTAAGGTTGTAGGGATGAGGCCTGGTGAGAAGATAAAGGAAGAGTTATGGTCAGAGAGGGAAGAGGTAATGCCTACATCCCATCCCAAATTATTTTCTATAAAAAGCAATTGTGTCTTTGCCCATAATTTTTGGGAAAAGATTGATGAATTAGAAAGATTTGCCTATGCTAATAATATACCTGCCATTATACATAAACTAAAGGAGATTGTACCTGAATATACACCAAGTGAATATGTGCGGCAGAGGTGGCTCTCCCCATAGCCTTTTTCTCCACTTCGTAGGTGGAAAACTTGGGTGCTAGAGCGCCTTTTCCCCACTTCGTAGGTGGAAAGTAAGTGGAAAGTAAGTGGAAAGTAAGATCTTAAATTCCCTCTTTTGGTCAAGGATAGGAAAAAAATTCTTTAAAAAGGCAGAGAAAGCAACGATTGAACTTAGTGACTAGTTTTATCTCTCCCATAAGGAGATTAGGGATTAGAGGATTGAAGGGTAGATTGAAGATAAAAACTTCTAGCATGTTTTGTAAAGATATGCTAACATAATTTGTAAATAAAACAAAGAGGAGATATATGAAAGAAAAACAAAAGCTTTTGGCTCGGATCACAGCAGATCCAAGGATTTTTAAAGGTAAACCAATAATTCGAGGCATGCGTATTAGTGTAGAGATGATTTTGGGACTATTAGCACAGGGAGTTACAATTGATGAAATTCTTAAAGATTATCCTGATCTTGAATACGAAGATATACTTGCCTGTATGGCATATGCCCATTCTATTTTAGCTAATGAGTCTTTAGAAGAAATTAGAATAGCTAAATGAAATTTCTTATAGATGTATGTGCAGGTCGTTCCCTTGCAGAATGGTTACGTTCTAAAGGATATGATGTTGTTGAAGTGCGTGAAAGAAATTGCAAAATGAGTGACGAAGAAATATTGGCATGGGCGGTAAAAGAAAATAGGATATTGATTACTATGGATAAAGATTTTAGTGAACTAATTGTTTTTTTAAATAAAAAACATACTGGGATGATCCGCTTAGAAAATCTTCCTAGTAATCTTAGGATAAAGTATCTTAAAGAAATTCTTGATCTTCATAAGAAAGATCTTGAAGAAAAAGCTATTGTTATTCAAAAAGGTAATAAGATACGTATATTGCGTTATTAGAAAGGCTGAAACCCAGACGTTTGTGTCAATAAGTACTTTAATGGGCATTATTTCTGTTGCACTTCTCTGTAAGCCTGGGTTATATCTGCCTCGATTTCTTCCGAAGTAAATTTTTTGGTTCGTTCATGGACGATATCCAGTAATTTCTTGAACTCAGAAGCCCAGCGGGATTTAGAGGTTATAATAATTTCCACTCTTTCGTGTTCTTTTAAGTCTATAGGTTTTAAGGGCTTTAAAACCCCGTTTTCATAAATAGCCTCAATGAACTCTGGCAAGGTAATCACCTCCGTGCACGATTTTTTAAAAGAAATAACATGCTTTTTAATGGGTGTCAAAACAGAGGATGGTTTGAGTCTTAACAGAGAAATGATGAGGTTGACTAAAGGACATAATTAGGCAGTAAAAGAACCGTTTCTTAAAAGACCTATTGATTTTATCCTAACTTTGGTAGGTAAAGAATGTTGTAAAAAATCAGATTTATAATTGAATTTATAATTGAAGGGTTTAAGGCCAGTTAGTATAAAAGAGATAATAAGAAAGTTGGTTGGGGATGTTAAAATTGAATATAAAGAGGCAAGGCCTGGGGACTATGAAGGAAAGATTGTCTCCTCTGATAAGGCCAAAAGGGAATTGGGATGGCAACCAAGGGTTGACATAGAGGAGGGAATAAAAAGGTATATAGATTGGTACAAATCCCATATAGGAAAATAATTTATTTAACGACTTCCCTTTCTCCACTTCGTAGGTGGAAAACACAATTTTAGACTGGCTTGGATTGTGTTTTTAGCTTTCTTGTTCTTGTCTCATGTGATTCGGGATGCAGGCCTTTGGGGAGTACCTTGTTTTTCCCATTTTTAAAAGGATATTGGGTTTATCATAAGATTTTCCTTTTGTGACGGTTTTATTGGTTTAATTTGGCTAAAATGCAATTGTGAGCCCAATTGTTTTTTTGGATTTTGGATAGAACCCTCTGTAGTTGTAAAAATATTTTTTATAAGGTATACTTTGATTGATGGAAAACCTCAGTCTTAAAGAAAACGAAAAAAAGGCTATTTTAAGTCTTAAAAAAGCTTTGATGGAAAAATTCAAGATCCTCGATTTCTGCATATTCGGATCCAAGGCAAAGGGTAAGGCTTCGCCAGACTCTGATATCGATGTAATGATCAAAGTTGAAGATTATACTCCGGAAATAGAGTCTGCAATTGACGATCTTGTATTTGAAATTAATCTTGCCTATGATTGTTTTATATCAATGGTTATTTTCAATAAAAAGGAACTTGAGGAAGGACCCCTTGGTGAATCACCTTTATATAAGGTGATAGAAAAAGAGGGTATTAGATTTTGACCGTTGAACAGAAAAAACATCAACTCGCAAGATACAGAATCAAACAGGCAGAAGAAAGCCTGGAAGAAGCTGAGTTTCTTTTATTGGGCAGAAAAAGTCCTCGTTCTGTAATTAACAGGGCATACTATGCAATGTTCTATGCAGTTTTAGCTTTGCTTGTTTATGAACCATATTCGTCTTCAAAACACAGCGAGGTTTTAAGTTATTTCAATAAACGTTTTATAAAAGAGGGTATTTTTGATAAGAATCTTGGACGTTCAATAAACAAGGCATTTGAACTAAGACAGCGCGGAGACTACCGTGAATATGTGGAGCTGACATATGAACAGGTGGAACCATTTATTGAAGAAGCGAGGGTGTTTGTTCAAAAGGTCAAAGATTATTTGGAAAGAAATATTTTTAGATAAAGGAATAGGATAAGTAGCTTGATTTTCTTGTTGGCAATGAAGGCTTGAATTTCTATTTTCCCACTTCGTAGGTGGAAAAAACCCAGTACCAGAGCGCCTTTTCCCCACTTCGTAGGTGGAAGGAAATCAAGATTTAGTTTATCCCTTGTAGAAGGCAAAGAAGATTGCCTTGCCTTTTTATTTTTTAGATAGTAAATTCTGTATGATTCTATGATAGAACTTATCAAAAAACGAGTTAAAGCAGGCGATTACCAATTTACTCTTCAGCTTTTGAAAGATGTGTACAGCGCGGTATCTCGCCAAGTGAAATAAAAGATGCTATAATGTCAGGTGAGATTATTGAAGATTATCCGGAGGATAAATATGGGCCTAGTTGTCTTATCTATGGAATCACCCGAGAAGGTAGAATTTTGCATGTCCAGTGTTCAATTGAACCTGTTTGGATTATTACAGCCTATGACCCAACTTTGAGTCCAGAAAATGGGAGAAAAATTTTAAAAGGAGGCGAAAGAGATTATGAAATGCGTTGCTTGCCATAGTAAAATGGTTCAGAAAAAGGGAGAAATTGAATTAAGAATTGGAGCAAGCTCTATTTGGTAAGAAATATCTCTTATGCGGAATGTTGTTCTTGTGGAGAAAGAGTTCTTTCACCTGAAGTAAGCCAAATGTTGTATAATAAGATTAAAAATAAAGAATATACTGAACAGACGATTACTGTCTCAATTCTCGACGGAACCTACGGGTAATATCTGCCTATGGTGGATGCTCAAAGGCCATTAAATTTCGTTTCATGGTAAGGGATGCAGAAAGGGACACAGGCCCTGTCTGAGCAAGGGAAAATAGCTACTCTTCTCCACTTCGTAGGTGGAAGAAATTAACTAAGAAATTATGAGGAAGGAACCACTTATAACGGGGTTCTTATACCATATTTGCACAAAAAGTATAGCAGGGTATAAAATTTTTAAGTTTAATGAAGACTATTTGAGGATGTTAGTAATGATGAAATACTATGCTTATAAAGAACCTCCTATGAAATTCTCTGCCTACCAGAAATTGGAAGAGAGAAGGCGCTGTGAAATTTTTCAAAAATTGATAAATAAAGAGCGTATTGTTGAGATATTAGCCTACTGCATAATGCCAACCCATCTTCATTTAATTTTATCTCAACTAAAAAAGGATGGAATTTCACTATATATGAAAAATTTACTTAATAGTTATACAAGATATTTTAATACCAAAAACAAAAGGAAAGGACCCCTTTGGCAAGGAAGATTTAAAAGTGTACTTATAAAAACAGATGAACAACTCCTCCACCTTACAAGATATATCCACCTTAATCCAACATCAGATAACCTTGTAGAAAGGCCCGAGGATTGGCCTTACTCCTCATATAATGAATATCTGAATAATAGCAAAGAACCCCTATGTAGCTTCTCTAAATACCTCAATATAGACCCTAAGGCCTATAAGGCATTTGTGGAAACACGCAAAGACTATCAAAAGAGGCTCTCAGAAATTAGGCATCTACTCCTTGAATAACATTTTCCCTTAAGATTCCACTTCGTAGGTGGAAGAAATTAAGAATGAGTGCAATGGACGAGAGAAGCAAGTGACAAGAGGCAAGAGGCGATGGGCAGAAAGCAAAGGATTTATCAGTTTACATTTGCCATTGCCTATAATCCATAGCCGTGAATGTATTATTAATACTGCCTATTTTCCTCCTGACTCAGGCTCATCTTTTTTGTAATCTGAAGAAATAAAAGAGTAAAAGATAATTCATGACTTATATTCCATTTTTACAGGTTTTGGGATATAATTAAAATCCTAGAAGGTCAAGGAGACTAAGATGCAACAGGGATCTGTTTTAGAAAGGATTAAGAAAGACCTTGAGAGTCTTTCGCCCCAGGAGCAACTGGACCTAATAGAAAGATTGGTATCTAAGCTTAGAAAGAGCCACACTTTAGGGAAAAAATTTGCTGATTGGGGTGAACTTTATGGCCTGGGAAAGGAGCTATGGAAAAAAGATGCACAGGAATATGTGAATCATCTTAGAGAAGATAGGATATGAACATAGTTAATGAGCTCACTAAGATCAGAACTATCTTTTTAGATACGGTTCCTGTTATTTATTACATTGAGGCCCATCCTCAATTTGGTCCGTTGATGAAACAGATCGTTAGTAGATTTAGCTTAGGGTCTTTAAGGGCTTTTTCTTCTGTAATAACACTTACTGAAGTTTTGCCTAAGCCCATAGAAATGGGGAGAGAAGATTTGGCAGGGAAATTTGTGTATTTCCTAGTGTATGGTAAGAGAGATCTAAGGAAAAGTTGGGTCGGGTCTCCACATTTGACATTTTTAGTTGAAGGGTCCCATTTGTTCCACATTTGTTCCACTTCGTAGGTGGAAAATTTTAGGTTCATCTCAGGGAGAAGAGCTTGAGAGGCCTATTAAACCAAAGGACTTTAAAAAGGCTTTTCTGAAGTTCAGGCAAAGAAAGGAATAGAGGAGTCGATGGGTAAATGTGTAAATGGGTTAATGAGGGAAAAGCAACGGAACATTGACAAAGTAATTGAGCACAGAAGAAAAGTAGCAAGTATGTATAAAACCCTCCTTAAAGAACTTAATATAGAGTTACCTTATGAGCCAGAATATGCTGTTCACACTTATCTTAAGTTTCCTCTTTTGGTTAAGGATAGAAAAAAATTCTTTAAAGAGGCAGAGAAAGAAAAGATTGAACTCGGTGATTGGTTTATCTCTCCCATCCATCCCATCCAGAAAAATTTTGAACTATGGCACTATAAATATGGGGAAAATCCTATAGCCGAAAAAATCTCCCAGCATATTGTTAACTTACCAACACATACAAAAATCAGCGAGGATTATGTAGCACGTCTAGCCCAATTTTTAAAGAAAAATAGAAATGAAATTTATGGTTCCTGTAAAAACATCTTAAAATAATCAATTTCCCCAATTTCTTGATTTTATTTAAAATTTGGGTTATTTTTTAATATGTTTTGAATAAATTAAGGAGGTAAGCTTGTGGGAGTTGCACTGAAACAAAAGCTTCTTGCGGAGCTTGAAAGACTATCCGAAGAACATCTTGCAGAAGTTTTAGATTTTGTAAATTTTTTATTATTTAAAGAAAATAAGATTACTTCAAAAGCAGAAACCTTGCCAACTCCTGAAAAGGATCCTCTATTAAATTTCATCGGTGGCGTGTCTCACGGTAATTTAGCTAAAGATATTGATAAGGAAGTATATGGTGAATGAAACTTTTTGTTGATACTTGGGGTTGGCTTGTGCTTCGGGATAAACGTGAAACTCGGCATAAAGAAGTAGCCGATTTTTATTGTAATTTTCGAAGGAGCGGAGGTATAATTTACACAACAGACTACATTTTGGATGAAACATTTACTTTGCTTTTTAAACGTTTACCATTTTCTAAAGCAAAAGAATCAATACAGATCTTAGATAAAGCAATTGAGGAAAGATATCTTCAATTAGAACTAATCACACCACACCGATTTAAAGAAGCTAAGAATCTACGATTAAAGTTTCATGATAAACCCTCAATTTCATTTACTGATTTGACATCAATGGTAGTCATGAAAGAAATTGGGATTTCAAAGGTATTAACAGAGGATGCTCACTTTATTAAAGTGGGAATGGGGTTTCAAATAGTTCCTTAAACATTAATTATTAGTGGATAGACCCATATTACAGAAAGTGAAATAGATGCTGTGAAGAAGAAACAGGGGTCAGGTCTTGATTTTTGAATTGTTTAAAAGCTTGGGGTCGTGTTTTCACATTTGACATTTTTAGTTGAAGGGTCCCATTTGTTCCACTTCGTAGGTGGAAAATTTGGGTTCATCTCAGGGAGAAGAGCTTGAGAGGCCTATTAAACCAAAGGACTTTAAAAAGGCTTTTCTGAAGTTCAGGCAAAGAAAAGAAAGGAATAGAGGAGTTGATGGGTAAATGTGTAAATGGGTTAATGAGTAAAAGGGTAAATGGGTGCAGGGATAGAAAAGGGTGGAAGATTGACAAGGTAATCGAACATAGGAAAAAAAGTAGCTGATATGTATAAAAACATACTTAAAGACCTAGATATTGAACCACCGTATGAGCCAGAATATGCTGTTCACACTTATCTTAAGTTTCCTCTTTTGTCTAGCCCAATTTTTAAAGAAAATGGCTACTTTTCTCCACTTCGTAGGTGGAAGAAACCCAGTACCAGAGCGCCTTTTTCCCACTTCGTAGGTGGAAAGTTAGATTTGTAACACTTTACTTTTTACGATTTACGGTCTATCTCTTGGTTTAGTCTATCCTTAGAGAAGGTAAGGAAGATTGCCTTGCCTTTTTATTTCTTAGATAGTAGATTCTGCATGATTCTATGATAGAACTTATCAAAAAGCAAGTTAAAGCAGGCCTATGACCCAACTTTAAGCCCAGAAGAATGGATAGAAAAGGTGGCTTTGTCCCTAAAACAGTTGACCGCTTTAAGGCATTTAATCTATTGACATATAAGCATCTATATGTTAAATGTTGATTATGGAAAGAATGACAATTTATATTGATGATCAGATTAAGCGTTGTCTTTTAGAACTTTCTGCTGAAAGAAGTAAGAAAAAAGGAAAACGTGTAGGAATGGCAGAAATGATAAGAGAAGCTCTTATAGAGTATTTAAAAAGAAGAGGGATTAAAATAGGAGATAAGGAATCAGTGGTAAATAAAATGCTTTCTACAAGAGGAACTTTAGACGAAGATTTCGAAAAAAGAGTAAAAGGAGTACAAGAGGAATTTCAGAAGTGGAAAATATAATTTGTATAGATACTGATGTCATAATAGACCATTTGAAAGGTAAAGGGCCTGGAGTAAATGCTTTTGAGGAGATAATTAAAAGTGGAAATCCTCATACAACATATATAAATAAATTTGAATTGCTTTGTGGCGCCAGAAGAAAAAAAGAGATTAAAATTATAGAAACGTGCCTTTTAGGGTTTAGAATCTTACCATTTGATAAATCTAGTTCACGGGAAGCTGCGAGAATTTATAGGGAACTCAAAAAACAAGGTGAATTAATAGGAGTAAGAGATATAATGATAGCAGGTATAGTAAAAGCTAACAATCTTATTTTAGCAACTAAAAATATAAAAGATTTTAAAAGAATAAAAGAACTTAGATTATTAGAAATTAAGTAAGTATGGGGGGATCTGAAAAGATTGCCTTCTCCACTTTGTAGGTGGAAAGTGAGTTCTTACTAATTTAGTCTAAGGTTGAAAAAGATTAAACAGGTCTCCATTTGAATTTTAAGAAAGAAATGTTAAATTGTGACAGGCAAATTAATTTAATGGGGGGCGATTTATGAGGAATGTCAGAAGGAAAAGTCTAGAAAATATTCCTGAAAAGGAAATTATAGAATCATTGATTTACAATTATAGAAGAAAGCTAGCAATCTATAGATTGATAGACGAGAAAATGAAAAAAAAATATGGGATGGAATTTGAAGAATTTGAGAAAAAAAATGTAGTGAAGGAGAAAAATTTCTCATGGGAAGTTGAATCTGACGCCATGGAATGGGAACATGCTACTGCTGGTATAAAATATTTAGAGAAAAAGTTAACAGAATTTGAAAAATATGAAAGTTAGTAATTTCTTACAGCAATTATATTCATTGTGTCTTAAATATGGATTAGAAATTTTCTCATTAGATTATACAGATATAACTGTATTTTCCAGAATTGGATACTCATCCGATGTTTTCATCCAGGTATACCTAAATTCTAAAAAAGAAAAACTTAATTTGGCTCTAGTTATTAGTAAAAATAGAATTTATGGTGTAGATAAAGAGGGTGGTATTTATCACGAACATCCTCTTGATAACCCAGAAACACATATTCCGTTGCAAAAAGGAATTTCTTTAGAAGAATTCATCCTTAAAAGCATAGACATCTTGAAAAATCTAGGGATATTATAGTGCTATGAAATTAGGGAAAGTAAATAGGGGAATAGAGTAGGCAGTCTGAGAGTTATTCTGTCCTTTATGCCACTGGTAAATAACCTCTAAGATCTCATTTACCCATTTACTGGGTATATACCATGGCCCGTAACATCCAGAGAACATATCAAGGATTTAATCAGGTCTTCCCAAAACTCCTGCCAAAAGAAAAACGCCAACTCTTCAACTTATCATCAAGGAATTGGTGGTCTTTGAGGATAGAGTCAAGGTCAGTTTTTATGAAATCCCAGAATTAGCCTTATCTATCTAAAACCATCAAGGTTTGTGTAAACCTACAAAATGGCTCCGACGGCAGGACTCGAACCTGCAACCTATGGGTTAACAGCCCACCGCTCTACCTGTTGAGCTACGCCGGAACCATATTTAATATAACACTTTGATTATAAAAATCAAGGGTACTAACTCCTGGAGTTTCCCCAAAATTTTTTAGGAGACATTGAGAAAGAAAGGGAAGGCAAGCTGTATTTCTATTTCTCCACTTCGTAGGTGGAAGGAACCTGGCTAATCTCATATCTGGTCTATTTAGTTTCTTTGGTCTATTGATTTATTTAGTTTGTTCCTTAGAGAAGCAAGGGCAATTATCCCTAATTCGCACAAATAAGAGAATAAAGCCTATTTTTTAGTCTCTCCCTTTCTCCACTTCGTAGGTGGAAAGCCGAAATGTTAATGTTAATGTTTATGTAAATATAGATCCAAAAACTCGATTTTATTTTATGCAAATTTGTATTATACTAAAGGTGCAATTTTTAGGAGGTGAAAAATGGAAACAAGAGCAAAAATTAACCAGGGGATAGAGCCTAAGGTCACTATTACTATACGAATTCCCCTAAAGGAGAAAATAGCTTTAGTAGAAGAGGCAAAAAGAAAAAATATCACAGTTACAGAATTGATTAGAAGAGCGCTCCAAGAGACAATGGGGATTCAAAAGAAAACTACACAGTGGCCAAGACCAAGAGCTTTAGGAATAAGAGAATTTACAAGAGAAGACCTTTATGAGTAAGATATTCTTGGATACAAATGTTCTTGTCTCTTCGATTGATACAACAAGGATAAATCATAAAAAGGCTCTTCGGCTGATAGGAAAAATTAAGAGAAAGGAACTTCAGGGATTTATTTCAACCCAGATTGTGGGTGAGTTTTATGTTTCTCTTACGCGAATCTTTGGAGGTATAGAAGCACCATTAAGTCCAGAAGAGGCAAAGGAAGAAATTGAACAAATGTTATCCTCTGGCATATTCGTTGTCCTTCCTGTCACAGAGCTTGCTTTGAGAAAAGCCCTCATCCTTTGTTCTAAGAAGGGTATAAAAGGTGTGAACTTTTGGGATGTTGTAGTAATAGCTACTATGTTAGAGAATGGAATATCAATTCTTTACACAGAAAATTTAAAAGATTTTAAAAAATTTACAGATGTGGTTGTTGTAAAGGACTTGCAGGAAATTGAATAAGTAACAATAGGATGTCAAAGAATGATTATAACTCTAACTCCGCAAAGTTTTAGGGAATAAGTGGCTACTCTTCTCCACTTTTCTCCACTTCGTAGGTGGAAACCTGCATTTGTTTGGGTTTGTTTCGTTGACATAGCTAAGCCATTTTGATAAGGTAAAAGCATGAAAAGAATAACCATTGTTTTTATTCTAATTGCAATATTGTTATTTCCCCTGCTGGCCAGTGCCGTTCAGGTAGCCCCAAGAATAACAGATAAAGAGATTGTAGAAAGGCTTACAAGACTTGAAGAAGGACAGAAGGCAATTAACAAACGCATTGATGGACTTGAGAGAAGTTTAAACAAGCGCATTGATGACCTGCGGGCAGAAATGAATGATCGCTTTAACACTTTACAGTGGATGCTTGGTCTTTTTATTACCATTTCTTTAGTAATTCTGGGCTTTGTCCTGCGGATGCAGTGGCAGATGCAAAGAAGGCAAACAAGATTAGAGGCCACCCTCAATGCCCACAGGGAAGAGATCAATTTTCTTAAAAGCCTTATTGAAAAACTTATCCCTCCTAAAGGGGCCCTGTGAACTGTGAACCACTGTACTAAACTCACTATTTCCTTATTTTTCCATTTTTTCCACTTCGTAGGTGGAAAAGATGCTGGAGAGACAAGGTTTATCTCCCCATTTATCTCCCCATAAGGAGATTAGGGATTCAATAAGAGGCCTTAAAGAGAAGCAACCATCTTGATGTAAACTTGACACAAGGCCATATCAAAATTAAAGTTAAACGCAGGAGGTCAGGATGCGCGAGTATACCATTTATCCTCTAGTAGTAGGGGCAAACTCTACAGATCAGGGTATGATGACATATTTACACTACTATGGGGAGAGGATTTGGATCCCTATTATCGTATTTTACGTAAAGGGTGGAGAAAAGAACATACTAGTAGATACAGGTCTAGAGGACTTTGTCGTTCCCCCTGAGGTAAGTGAAAGAT
>Ga0190286_1000495_pt1 | contig 16082 bp, 17 predicted proteins | sample 48691834_MG_FD_183241 | JGI IMG/M metagenome (GOLD analysis project Ga0190286, IMG submission 183241) | Hydrothermal vent microbial mat bacterial communities from Southern Trench, Guaymas Basin, Mexico - 4869-18-3-4_MG | ecosystem: Environmental > Aquatic > Marine > Hydrothermal vents >... | reverse complement strand
TGGTGGTGGTGAACAAGGGCAGCGGCACGGGCGACATGACCGAGGTCTACATCGGCATCCCCAACATCCCGGCGGAGTGCAGGCTGCCAGAGTGGCAGTACAAAGAGTACTAGGCCGAGTCTCCGCCTGGTAAGCGCGGAAAAGCCACCAGGGTTACCCTGGTGGCTTTTCTTTTTTGGGTAACGGATGCGGTCAGCCGATTAAACGGATTGAGCGGATGGGAGTCTGTCAACGGATGGGGTTCTCGCGACTCGCCCCTATTTGTAAAATTGGGGCAGGGGTGGTATAATTGGGTTGCAACCGAGATCGGCTTAGAGCGAATTGGGCTATCATATAAAGCCAAAGTGATTGATAAGGAGGTTGCCAGAATGGGGTCTATGATCACCGTGCAAATGCCAGAAGACGTGTTAATAGAGGCCTTGCGCCGCCTGCCTGAAGGCAGGCGGCGGGCGATCTTGCGCCAGCTGATGGGATTGGAGGGCTTGAAGCCCTGTTGGGTGCCGGCGGCAGAATTGGGACGCCTGATTGGCTTGGTCTCCCTAGGAGGGGATGCAGTCCAAGATACTGAGGCGCTTTACAATGGTTGATTTGATCGTTGATGCTAACGTGCTGGTCGCCTTACTCGATAGCGCAGACAAATGGCATCTCACTGCGGTGGCATTATATAACGCTTTGCGGGATGCCGGGGCTCGGATGCTATACTTGGACTGTGTGATCAACGAGACGATCAGCGTTTTGGGACGTCGCCTGCGTGAGCAGGGGCGGGCATCAAACGAAAACTCTCTCCGAAAAATATGAGAAAAAGCATAAATAGTAAGAATACGATGCTCCGACAGTAGACGGAGAGAGTTTTCGTTTCAGTTTGGTGAATTGTTGTCGCATTTAAGCGCGTTCATCCCTGAGACGCAGATCACTTGGGTCTATCCGGAAGTACCCCGGCTTTATGCTAACATACTCGATCTAGTCCGATCCTCTGACGGTGAACTGAATTTTCATGATGCCCTCATAGCGCTTATTTGCCGTCAGTTGGGCATTCGCTACCTAGCCAGCTTTGACCGCGACTTCGATGGAGTGCCTTGGTTAGAGCGGATGGAGAAGCCCGCTGACCTTCAGGCTGCGGAGGGAAAAAGGTGAGCGGGTGACTCGATATGACTCCAGAACGGTTGATTGCCGAATTTAGAGGCCGTTAGTTGTCATCTTTAAGCCACCAGGGGTAATCATGGTGGCTTCTCTTTTTGGGTAACGGATGTGGTCAGCCGATTGAGCGGATTAAGCGGATGGGAGTCTGTCAACGGATGGGGAGCGGATAAACGGATGGGTGCGGCGAGTCGGCCCTTGTCAAATCGGGGCAATGGTGGTATAATGAGAATGCAAAAGGAGGGCGAGGATGGCTGAGGAGGTCAAAGTTCCAGAGCTGGAGAAAGCGGAGATACCCTGGGTGGTGGCCTATCTGAGGGAGGACATCCAGGACCTGAGGAACGAGGTTCGGGAGAACAGGCGGAGCATCCAGCGATTGCGACGAGGTACGTCGGGAGATGGCAGTGCAGTTCCGCTGGGTGTTGGGCACGATGGTGGCCGTGGGAGGGCTCATAGTGGCCGCCTTGAAGCTCCTGCCTTGATGTGAGGAGGCTGTGGTCGTGGGTAAGAGGCGCAGCGTGCGGGCCCAGATAGTTAGGGCGCTGTGGTATTCAGTGCTGATCGCGTGCCTCCTTTTCGCCGCTTTCCTGATTCTCAGGACTGTTACCTCGCTCACGCCTCCCCCAAAGCCCACAGCCACCCTCAAGGCAGCTATAGTGGACCAGATAAGTCTGTTGCACCCCAAGAGGGGATTCATTGATAGGGCCTCACGCTATCTGACAGAGGCCGGCTTCGATGTAGAGGTCTACGAGGGCGAGGAGGTCACCATTGAACTCTACAAAAACTTGCCCGCCAAGGGGTATAGATTGATAATCCTCCAGACACACTCGAGTAGCGACCTCCAACTGCCGGACGGCACCATCAGCTCCGCGAACCCTGTCTTCCTGTGCTCCAGCGAGCCCTATGGGGAACGGAAGTACTTCTACGAGCAGATGACAAACCAAGTGAGGGGCGTTGAGCTGCCCTACGAAAGCTCCATCGTGTTCTTCTCCATAGGGCCGGAATTCGTCAGGCGGAGCATGGCCGGCCATTTCGATGATGCATTGATCATCATCGGTGGGTGCCAGGGGCTTTCCACCCTGCACCTGGCAGAGGCCTTGATAGAGCGAGGGGCATTGGCGATCATAAGCTGGGACGACTGGGTGGACCTATCTCACAACGATGAGGCGATCGTATATCTCCTTCAGGCCTTGATCATCGGTAGGCTCACGGTAGAGCAGGCTGTGGAAAGGACTATGAGTGAGGTCGGACCTGACCCCACATACGGCAGTGTCTTGACCTATTTCCCCCAGGAAAGGGGGAGCTACACGATTTGGGAGGTTGGCCCTTGACCTATGCACCCTCTTGCGTGACCGCTCAAGAGCTCAGGGCGGTATCTGCTGGCTGATTGGAGCCTCAATTTGAGGCCCAAAAAGAGGCACCAGCGCAATTTCATGTTTAGCGTTGGCGTCTTTTATTTTTAAGAAGGTTTTTGGCGGCGGCTTTGCCGCCACCAAAACCCACTCCACAATTTCTGTCGAAAGGTCTTTGGACACATGAAGGAGGAGTGATGAAGAGGAACGCTTCGGTCGCCTTAAAGTTGCTGGTGGTGATGGGAATTCTTCTCCTTAGTGCCGGTCCGTCGAGGGCTGACGATCCATGGCACAGCCCCACTCCCTCAGGGCCAAAGATAGCAACCAAGGGGGATATAAAATTCAGGGGCGTGACGCTGAACCGCATCTCGCGCTGGGGTGGCGAGGGATGGAGGGTGCGGATCGAGGAGATCATCTCCAGCCCGCTGATGCCTGAAGAGGAGGGAGATGAGATAGATGTTCTGGTCTGGTATCCAGGTTGCACTTTTTATCATGGATACGAGGATCCAGACATAGAGCGTGGGGATGAGGTTGAGGTATACGGCTATTATGATGAATGGAACGTGGTTCTCCTATGCTGGCATTCCTATGACTACTATATCATCAGCTTCAGAGGACCCTCCATAGGTACCCCCACCGAATCCGATGACCCCATCAACAAAGATGGCTGTCCTGAGCCAATCACGGTGACCATCACTAGTAAAATAACGGATGCCTCAGGGATGGATTATGCTAGGCTTTACTACAAACTTAATCGTGGCCACTGGGCCTATAAAACCATGAGGCGCACCGGCCGTTCCTATTGGGCTACCATCGGCCCTTTCCGCTTTTCTGGAACGGTCTATTACTACATCGAGGCCTGGGACGAATTGGGAAACAGTTCTGAGTCCTCGACTTACACCGTGACCATCCAAGACTGCCCAGTTGAGACCCCCACCCCAACGCCCACGGCAACGCCGACCAGCACACCTACAGCGACGCCTACCCCCAGCCGCTGGGAGGTCTATATGCCCCTTATCATGAAGGGCTACCAGGGATAACCTGTGGGGAGGAGCGGCTTTTCGCCCTATCCGCGTTAAAACGAAAACTCTCTAGTGAGGGGAGTGCAGAACTCCGTGAGCAAACGGAGAGAGTTTTCGTTAGAGACGCCAGTTTCGTCAGCTTAAGTCACCTTTCTGTCAGTTATTTGTCATGCGATTGAGCCGCTTAAGTGATATTATGTTGTTGTCCAATGCTCCGCCTTCTCCATGGCTTGAGGCAGCGCCTCGCCTATGCTTAGAGGCATTGCCGAAAAATATCACTAGGAGGGGAAAAGATGGGAAGATTATCAATTCGGAGGACATCTGCTATCCTGTTAGTCGCCTCTGTGCTGCTGATCCTGCTCTTCCCCACCCTTGCCTACGGCGGTTTCATGCCTTCACTATCTCTATACCCCACAGGCATCTCCTTCAGGCCGCCAGGGGAGTGGATAGCGGAGAAACAGGACGGCGTCTATCGTGCCAGCGGGGAGATATGCAACGACACCTTCACATATATGAGATGGGTGGCCCTTTCCAGCAGCGTGGAGAGGGGGAAGGAGCATCTTGTAGAGAAGGTCAAACTGATTTACGATTTCTCCTCCATCCCGGAGCAAACCTGCTACCCCCTCGCGGTCGAGGTCACCATGACCGATGCCTGGTCAAGCGAGCCAGATGGCGCACAGGTGAGGGTCTTCATTGACGCGGAAGCCTACACCTGAGAGCATGGGCGATTGGTGGTGGTCATCACCAAAGAGTATGCTACACCCACACCTACGCCTACCCCCACGCCTACGCCGACGCCGGTTCCTAAACCGGGCGTGCCCGCCCAGCTGCCCATCATCCGGGCCGATGACGGCTGGGAGACGCTGATCCAGGTGCAGAACGTGGGCCATTCCCCCACCAGGGCCGTCATCTTCCTCTGGGGCGATTACTCCGGCTTATGCCCCGCCAACGACCCCGGCCCTATAGCCAGCCTCTGCTCCGGGCCCATCCCGCCCGGCAGCGCCTGGACGGTGAAGGGCGATGTCCTCGCCGGGGCTAGGTCGGCCATAGTCTACCCCCTATCCCTCGATAAGGCGGATGCGAAGTGCGAGGAGGCCAGGAATGCTGTGGGCGATTCCTCTGCCTGGCGTTCCTGGAGGGAGCAATGGGAGGCTGAGGCCAGAGGTGGCCCCCTGGCGGTGACGGTCAACCGGATGGGGCCCGACGCCGCTGGCATCATTGTCTCCAGCGCCTACAACGGCGTCTCAGAGGAGATAATGGGGAAAGGCCCCATATTCACCTACTTCGCCCCTCTGAACCAGAGGACATACTACGGCTTCGACACGGAGCTAAATATCCAGAACTCAGGCCAGATTTGCGCCTCGATATGGGTCTATTATCAAGGTCAGGCGACTTGCCAGCGTGAGTATGCTCAGCACACCGAGCAGCTGGCGCCAGGCGAGACCTATCGCACGGCCGTGCCCGATGCGCTGGGCGATGGCTGGCTAGGGTCATCCTCGATCAGCGCCAACGTCCCCTTGGGCGTCGTGGTGGACCAATGGGGGCAGGGAATGCTATTCACCCATTGGGTGCCGCTGCTAGAGGAGGTCGGCTCCCTAGTCAGCTATGCGCCTCTGATCTACCTGGAGCAGGGATGGAGCATCGGCATCCAGGTGCATAACCTGGGTCAGACGGGGCAGCCCACCTTCGTCACGGTGAAATTCCTCAATGATAACGGCGACCGCGTCCTCTCCCTGAGCGATTGGATATGCCCCGACGGCTCCCAAACCTTCTACGTCCCGGATGTCAATGGGGTGCCTGACCGATTTATAGGAGCGGCGGTGATCGAATCTCAAAGCCATATCCTCTCGCCAGGGGGGATGGAGATCCCTGGCTCGCCGGTCTGCGCTGTGGTTAACCTGCTCAACTTCGGCCTGGGTCAGGGGATGGGCTATAACGCCATACCGCAATCTTGGGCTGAAGGGGTGGAAGCGATCGCCCTCCCCTTCTTGGCCAAGGACGGTCAGGGTTGGAGCTCGGAGGTGGCCATTCGCAACAACTCCGCCCAAAATAGGTTGCACCTCGCGCTGGAAATCTACAATGAGGATAGCCTGCTGACCACCGTCCCCCTGGTCATCGAGCCAAATCACGTGAGCTACATCAAGCTAGACGACTTAGGCGAGGTGCCTGAGGCCTTCATCGGCTCCGGCTTGATACGCGTCACTGCCGTGGAGGGGGACGGCCCGCCCATGCCCGCCGCGGTGGTGGTGACGAATGGTCTCGCACCGATGGAGACATATCGCTTCAGAGCGATTCATCCCGAAGGCGGCGAGACCATTCATCAGGTGACGAATGGTCTCGCACCGATGGAGACATATCGCTTCAGAGCGATTCATCCCGAAGGCGGCGAAACCATTCGTCAGGTAGAGCAGGCTAGCGGAAGTGGGGACTTAACTAAGGCCTACGAAGGGATCCCACTGCTCGGAGACTAAGCTCCAGCGGAGAAGCCGCCGGGGTTCGCACGAGAGCCTTGCGATGACACATCCTCTCGCCAAAAAGGTATGATCCTTACATTTAAAGGCGAGAGGATGTGTCAGATGATGTGCCCTCTCGCCTTTGATGCAAAGATAGTACCTTTTGGGCGAGAGGGCGCATCAGATGCCGCGCCCCTCTCGCCCAAGGGCGAGAGGATGCGGCAGAGGTTACTAACCTCCGCAAGGCTCTTTCTCTTTGCATCTAGCCACATGATACTTTCTTCCGGGGCAAGGCGAAGCTCCCTTTCCCCTGCTACAGAGGGGCGTCCGCGCCCCGCCTTGTGCTGACCAAACGTGGCGATGACAAATGGTGACGAATCCTCTCGCCTCTATTTCAAGAAATGGCATCCCTCTGAACCAATGAAGGCTCGGCGAGAGGATTCGTCAGGTCTCGCACCGATGGAGGCTATCTCATTCCAAATGACAAATGGTCTCGCCTGAATGAGGTCTATTTGATTCAGAGCAATCTCGCTGCAATAGTGCGAGACCATTTGTCAAAGCGATTTTGCTGCAATAGCAGCGAGACCATTTGTCAGATGACAAATGGTGACGAATCCTCATTTTACTTTTCCCGACAAATGTGGTATATTGGGGGAGCTGCCACCCCCTCCATCCCCGGCCCTGAGTTCGATTCTATTCCCAAATTCTTTATCAAGGAATTTATGTTAAAATTTATAAAAATACTTGACAAATATAGACTTAAGTGATATAATATGATTGGATATGGAGTACAAGGATTATTACAAAATATTGGGCGTAAGCAAGGACGCCAGCCAAAAGGAGATCAAACGGGCCTACCGTCGGCTTGCTCGCAAGTATCACCCCGACGTTAACCCCGGTGACAAGACGGCACAGGAGCGCTTCAAGGAGATAAACGAGGCCTACGAGGTCCTGAGCGATCCGGAGAAGCGTCGAAAGTACGATGAGCTAAGCGCCAGCTGGCATCAGTGGCAGCGCATGGGAGGTCAACCCGGCGGCTTCGATTGGAGCCGCTGGACTGTCTTCCCTGGCGGCCATCGCGTACGGGTCGAGTATGGCGATTTGGGGGACATCTTCGGCGACCTCGGTGGCTTCTCCGAATTCTTCCGGACCATCTTCGGAGGGATGGGCACCCGCCGGATGGCATGGGATATCCCGCGTCGGGGCCAGGATGTGGAGCAGCCGGTGGAGATTACCCTGGAGGAGGCCTTCCACGGCACTAAAAGGGTGGTGCAGGTTGGGTCACAGCGCCTGGAGGTGAGGATCCCGCCCGGCGTCAAGACGGGCTCCAGGGTGCGGATAGCAGGCAAGGGTGGAGCTGGGTTTGCTGGCGGACCTCGAGGCGACCTTTACCTGCGCATCAAGGTTGCGCCCCATCCCACCTTCGAGCGCCGCGGGGAGGACCTCTACTGCGAGGTCCCCATTGACCTATACACCGCCGTTTTGGGCGGCGAAGTTAAGGTGCCCACCTTAAAGGGGAATGTTATGCTCAAGATCCCTCCCGAGACCCAAGGGGGGCAGACCTTCCGCCTCAGGGGCCAGGGGATGCCTTACCTGAATGACCCCGGGAGGCACGGCGACCTCTACGTCAAGGTTAAGATAACGCTTCCTCAGCGGCTAAGCGAGCGGGAGAGGGAACTCTTCCGAGAGCTGGCGAGGATGCGTTCGTGATTAGCGGATTGCAAATTGCAGATTGCGGATTGAAGGAAGGGAGCGGTGGTGATGAGAAGGGATATAAGAGTGTTCCTCTTGATAGGGCTGCTGGTCCTGAGCCTTCTGGGCTGCAATCTCTTGGCGCTGCCTCGGCTCCTAGAGCAGCCCACAGCTACCCCGGCGCCGACGCCCCAGCCGGAAAAGGTAGAGGTGGTTGCTACCCCAACGCCCAAGCCACCAAAGGTGGAGGTGGCGGCTACCCCAACGTCCCTCCCACCGACAGTGGTGCTGGATGCCGATGTTGAGGAGCAGTTGCTCATCAACATCTACAAGAGGGTCAACCCCTCTGTGGTCAACATCCGGGTGGCTAAGAGGGTGAAGGGCTTCCGCTTCGAGTTCGAGATACCTGGCTTCCCCCGAGGCCCTGAGGAGTTCTTCATACCGGGCCAAGGCTCGGGCTTCGTCTACGATAAGGAGGGACACATTGTCACCAACAACCACGTGGTGGAGGGGGCCGAGGAGATAGAGGTGACCTTCTCCGACGGCACCATCGTGGAGGCCAAAGTCATCGGCACCGACCCCGATAGCGACCTGGCCGTGCTCAAGGTGGACTTGCCCCCTGAGAGGCTGCAGGCCGTCGAGTTGGGGGACTCGGACGAATTGGAGGTTGGACAACGGGTCATCGCCATCGGGAACCCCTTCGGCCTGAATGGAACCATGACCACGGGGATCATCAGCGCCCTGGGTCGCACCCTCCCCTTGGGGCGGATCTCGACCACCGTTGGCGGCCGCTTCTCCATCCCCGAGCTTATCCAGACCGACGCGGCCATAAACCCCGGCAACTCCGGAGGCCCTCTCCTGGACTCCCAAGGCCGGGTCATCGGCGTGAATACGGCCATCACCTCCCCCAGCGGCTCCTTCGCTGGGGTGGGCTTCGCCGTGCCAGTTAACCTGGTTAAGCGGGTGGTCCCCGAGCTCATCGAGAAGGGTCACTATGCCTACCCCTGGCTGGGCATCACTGGCACCACCCTCGTCCCCAGGATCGTGGAGGAAATGGACCTCCCCGTGGAGAGGGGTGCCCTGATCGTGGAGGTCGTCGAGGGAAGCCCCGCCGATCGGGTCGGCTTGCGAGGTGGCAAGAGGGATTGGGTGGTAGAGGTGTACGGCAAACCGACGGCCTTGGGAGGGGACGTCATCATCGCCATTGACGGCGTTAAGGTGAAAAGCATGGAAGACCTCATCGTCTATCTTGTCAAGGAAACGAAGGTGGGCCAGAGGGTGAAGTTGACCATCATCCGCGACGGGAAGGAGATGCGAATCGAGGTCAAGCTCGCGGAGAGGCCGCGGGAGTAGGGCTGGATGCTGAAAGCTGAAAGCTAGAAGCTGGATAAAGGAGAGGAATCCTATGAGGAATAGCCTTCGTTTGTTCGCTCTTATCGCTCTGCTAGCGGTGGGGTTTCTGGGTTGTAGTCCCGCCTCGCCGGAAACGGGCCAGAATCCGACGCCTACCCCGGTGGTGGTAGTGGTCACACCAACCCCCTTGCCGCCGGAGGCGATAGAGGCGGCCGATGTAGAGGAACAGCTGGTGATCAGCGTCTACGAGCGGGTCAGCCCGGCAGTGGTGCATATCACCAGCAGGGTGATCGTCCTGAGCTTCTTCTTCGAGCCTATCCCCAAGGAGGGCACTGGATCGGGCTTCATCCTCGATAAGGAGGGGCACATCGTCACCAACTACCATGTGATTGAGGGGGCGGAGAGCGTTGAGGTGACCCTGGCCGATGGGACGATAGCCCAGGCTGAGGTGGTGGGCACCGACCCCTACAACGACCTGGCGGTCATCAAGATTGACGTTCCCCCGGAGAAGCTTCATCCTGTAGAGCTGGGCAGCTCGGCCGACTTGAAGGTTGGCCAGAGGGCAATCGCCATCGGCAACCCCTTCGGCCTTGACCGCACCCTGAGCGTAGGGGTCATCAGCTCCCTGGGGCGAATAATCGAGAGGGAGGGGGAGCGCCCCTTGGGGGAGATGATCCAGACCGATGCGGCCATAAACCCCGGCAACTCAGGGGGGCCGCTCCTGGATTCGCGGGGCCGGGTCATCGGCGTGAATACATTCATCCGCGGCGGGGCGGAGAATATCGGTTTCGCTATCCCTGTGGACACGGTGAAGAGGGTTGTCCCGGAATTGATCGAGAAGGGGCGCTACGCCCATCCCTGGTTGGGCTTCGAGGCTTACCGCATCACTCCGGCACTGGCTGAGGCCCTCGGCCTTCCGGTAGAGAAGGGGCTGCTCATAGCGCGAATTTACCGTGGCAGCCCCGCCGCCAGGGCTGGCCTACAAGGGGCCAAACGGGAGGTGCGGGTGGGCAACTATATCGTCCTGGCTGGAGGCGACATCGTCACCGCCATTGATGGGAAGAAGATAGAGGACATGGAGGGCCTCATAGTCTACCTGGAGACGAAGACCAGCGTCGGCCAGGTAGTGGAGCTCACCATCATCCGCGATGGGATGGAGAAACGCATCAAAGTGGAATTGGGCAAGCGGCCTGAAGGATGGTAAGAGTGAATGGGGGGTGATTTGATTGCCTAAAGACCGGCGACGTGAGGAGGAATCCGACCGCATTGAGGTTCATATACGCGAGCCAAAACCGCGAGACCGCTGGTTAGGTGACGAGGTGTTTCGCGAAGTGCGATATGCCGGGTGGCGGGACTCTTTGTCAGATGAGCCGTGCTTCGTCATCAGCGTAGCCGCGAAGCTGGTGAACCTGCACCCTCAGACGCTGCGCAACTATGAACGGCTTGGCCTCATTAAGCCCCGCCGCTCAGCGGGGAACGTGCGGCTCTATTCCCCGCGGGACATCGAGCGCTTGCGTTACATCTGTCGCCTGACTGACGAGCTAGGGGTGAACCTGGCAGGGGTTGAGGTCATCATGAACATGATGGAGCGGATGAGGCAGATGCAAGAGGAGATGGAGAGGGTGCGGACCGAGCTCGAGGCGGAGATAGAGCAGCTGCGGCGGAAGTTGAGCGAGTATCAGAGGTGAGGTTGAAGACCCTCGCTGGAAGGAGTGTGCCATGAGATTCAGCTTTTTCGACCTGCTTTGGATCTTCTTTCTGGTCTCAACCCTGATGCCCATATTGCGTCACAGGCTCTTGGAGACGAGCCGGCAACGCCTGATGCGCAAGATCGAGCAGAAACGCAACTCCCGGTTGATCACCTTGATCCATCGTCAGGAGATCCTGAGCTTCCTGGGCATCGCCTTCTCCCGCTACATTGACATTGAGGATTCGGAGCAGGTGTTGAGGGCCATCAGGATGACCCCTGATGACATGCCCATAGACATCATCCTTCACACGCCGGGCGGCCTGGTCCTGGCTGCCGACCAGATAGCCCATGCCCTTATCCGCCATAAGGCCAAGGTGACCGTCTTCGTCCCCCACTACGCCATGTCCGGCGGGACCCTGATTGCCCTGGCCGCCGACGAGATCGTCATGGACGAGAACGCTGTGCTGGGGCCCATTGACCCCCAGGTGGGGAAATACCCAGCCGCCTCCATCATCGAGGTGACTAAGATAAAGGACGTCAATGAGACCGACGATGAGACGCTGATCCTAGCCGATATGGCCAAGAAGGCCAGGGCTCAGGTGAGGAACACCATCGTGGAGATCCTGATGGGTAACGATATGCCTCGGGAGAAGGCGGAGAAGATAGCCGAGGCCCTCAGTTGTGGCCAGTGGACCCATGACTACCCCATCGGCCTCGAGGAGGCCCGGAAGCTGGGGATACCGGTCAAGGAGGGGCTGCCCAAGGAGATCTACGACCTGATGAGCCTATATCCCCAAGCAGGTGGGCGACGCCCCTCGGTGCAATACATCCCCATCCCCTATCACCGCGAGGGGAAGGGAAGGAAGTAAAAACGGAGGATAGATGATAACTGAAAAGGAACTGCGAGAGTTGACAGACTTCCGGGGTGGGGGGAAACCCATCCTCAGCCTCTACCTGGACGTTGACCTCACGAGGCAAGACAAGGATGAGTGCAAGCTAGCCCTCAAGGGGCTGCTCAAGGAGGTGGGCGGCAAAGCGCTGCGCAAGGATGTGGAGAGGATCAAGCGTTTCTTCGACTTCGAGTATGATTGGCAGGATAAGGGGATAGCCATCTTCTCCTGCCAGGGGCGAGACTTCTGGCGTGTCCATCGCCTCTCCGTCCCGGTTAGGAGCGAGATCTTTGTCGGCCAGAGGCCTCACATCAAGCCCTTGACCGACCTCTTCGACGAGTATGAGCGCCACTGTGTGGCTCTGGTTGACAGGGAGCAGGCTCGCCTCTTTCTCGTCCAACTGGGCGAGATCGAGGAGCACACCGGGGCCCTGGCAATGATGCCTGGGCGCCACAAGAGAGGTGGGTGGGCGCAGGCACGTTACCAGCGCCACATCGAGGACCATGCGCAGCAGAACCTCAGGCGCGCCGCTGAGGCCGTGGCCGAATTCTTCGAGAGGGAGGGATGCAGCCACCTCATCCTGGCAGGGACTGAGGAGACCCTGGCCCAGTTTCGGGAGTTGCTCCCTAAGCCCCTTCAGGAGCACATCATAGGCGAATTCGCCATGGAGATGACCGCGCCCACCGATCAGATCTTGGCCAAGGCTATGGAAATTAAGGAGCGAACGGAGCGCCAACGGGAGGCCGAATTGGTCGAGAGGCTGATCACCAGCATGAGCAAGGGTAGGCAGGCCGCCATCGGCTTGGACGATACCCTCTTCGCCCTGCAGGAGGGGCGGGTGCACACCCTGGTGGTCGCCGAGGGCTTCAAAGCCAAGGGCTACGTTTGCCTTAACTGCGGCTACATAACCGCCCAAGACCTGGGGAAATGCTTCCTCTGCGGCGGCGAGACGCAGGAGATTGGCGATGTCGTTAACAGGGCCATCCAGATGGTCATTGAGGCTGGGGGGGAGGTGGAGGTGGTCAAGGGGAGCGAGGCCCTAAAGCGGGCTGGCAACATCGGAGCCATCTTGAGGTATTAGCGGATTGCGGATTGCAGATTGCAAATGGGAGGTGAGAGGGGAAATGAGGCACAGAAGTTATAGGTTTTCGGGCTTCGGCTTCTGTTTCCCTCACGTTTGGTTTCACTTCCATGGGCCGAGGCCCTTCCTCAGGCGTGAGGATTACCTCCGCATGCTCGAGGAGTATAAGCGGGAGCTGGAGGAGGAGCTGCGAGAGGTAGAGAAAGAGATCGAAGAATGGAAGAAAGAAATTTAGGGATTTCCCTTCAGTCTCATCTGACCCTTGAAGCTCAACGGGAGCGGATCACATAGATGCGGATCGACTATACTGATCATCTGAAGCTCCGGTTGAAAGTGCGGGAAATCCCTGAGTGGATGCCAGCTAAAATCTACCGCCAGTCTGAGGAAAGGTATTATGACCATTCGACAGGGCACCATATTGCCGTGCTTTCCCTGCAGTATCATGGGAGAGTAAGGCCGGTGATGATCGCCTATGACGCCTTCGAAGACCGCGTACAAATAGTCACCATTCGCCCAATCGCAAGGGCAGATATCGAAAAGCGGGTGAACACAGGGAGGTGGACACGTGAGTAAATTAAGGGTCAATTATGATGCGAAAAGCGACGTTCTATACCTGGTAATTAAAGAAGGGCGCGAAGAGGCATTTATAGAGGTAGCAGACGGGATAAACGTGGAATTGGGCCCAGATGGGGAATTGCTGGGTATCGAGATACTGAACGCCTCGAAGCTTATGAGCTCGATTAAAGAGGCTCAGAGGATAGCACGACAAGCCGCTTAGTTAAAAATAGAATCAAGGTGATGGATATGATGCGATTCGATCGTTTCACGGAGCGGGCACAAGAGGCTTTCGCTCATTCACAGGAGATACTGCAACGCTATAAGCACACCCAGTTGGATGTGGAGCACCTGCTCCTGGCCCTCTTGGAGCAGCGAGATGGGGTCGTCCCCCAGATCCTGGAGAGGTTGGGGGCCGATGTGGGCATGGTTAAGCGGCGGTTAGACGAGGTATTGGAAGCCAGCCCTAAGACCTTCATCCACGGTGGCAGCGGCTATGCCCAGATTTACATCACCCCCCGGGTAAAGAGGATCATAGACCTGGCCAACGAGGAGGCGAGCCGCCTTCAGGACGAGTACATCTCCACAGAGCATCTCCTCTTGGCTATAGCCAGCGAGCGGGAGGGTGCAGCGGGTCAGATACTCGCCGACTTCGGCATCACCAGGGAACGCATCTACGATGTCCTGTCAGATGTGCGCGGCGGGCAGAGGGTCACCAGCCCCAGGGCGGAGAGCAGGTATCGCGTCCTGGAGAAGTATAGCCGTGACCTCACCAAGCTGGCCAAAGAGGGCAAGTTGGATCCGGTTATCGGCCGCGACGAGGAGATCCTACGCGTCATTCAAATCCTCTCCCGGCGCACCAAGAACAACCCTGTCCTCATCGGCGCAGCCGGTGTGGGGAAGACGGCCATAGTGGAGGGGCTGGCCCAGAAGATCGTGGCCGGGGATGTGCCCGAGACCCTCATCGGCAAGCGGGTGGTGCAGTTAGATCTAGGCGCTATGGTCGCCGGGACGCGCTTCCGGGGCGAGTTTGAGGAGCGGCTCAAGGCCGCCCTGGATGAGATCCAGAGGGCCAAGGGGGAGATCATCCTCTTCATTGATGAGCTGCATACGGTGGTGGGGGCTGGGGCGGCCATAGGGGCCATTGACGCCTCCAACATGATGAAGCCCATGCTCGCCCGCGGTGAGCTGCAGTGCGTGGGGGCCACTACTTTGGATGAATACCGCAAATACGTCGAGCGGGATCCGGCTTTAGAGCGGCGCTTTGCCCCCATCTATGTGGAGGAGCCCAGCGTGGAGGAGACCATCGAGATGCTCAAGGGGCTGCGCGACCGCTACGAGGCCCACCACAAGGTGACCATTGATGATTCGGCTCTGGTGGCTGCGGCTAAGCTCTCCCACCGTTACGTTAAGGACCGTTACCTGCCTGACAAAGCCGTTGACCTCATTGATGAGGCGGCCGCGAAGCTGCGCATCAGCATCTACAGCATGCCCCCCGAGCTGAAGGAGATGAAGGCCGAGCTGCAGAGGCTGGAGGCCGAGGAGGAGGCTGCTTGGCAGAGGCGCGACTACGAGAGGGCGGCGAGCTTCAGGAGCAAGCGCATCCAATTGGAGCAGGAATTCAACAGGAAAAAGGAGGTCTGGCAGCGGGAGAAGGGCCTCGATGAGGTGGTTGATGCAGAGGACGTGGCCGAGATCGTCTCCGAGTGGACGGGCATCCCGGTGAGCCGCATGTTGGAGACCGAGGCAGAGAAGCTTCTGCACATGGAGGAGCGCCTGCACCAGCGGATCATCGGTCAGGACGAGGCGGTAGCCACCGTCTCCGATGCCATCCGTCGTTCCCGGAGCGGACTCAAGGACCCCAAGCGGCCTATCGGCTCCTTCCTCTTCCTGGGGCCCACTGGGGTGGGTAAGACGGAGCTGGCCAAGGCCCTGGCCGAGTTCCTCTTCGACGACGAGGAGGCGCTGGTGCGCATAGACATGAGCGAGTATCGGGAGAGGCACACCGTATCCCGGCTCATCGGCGCCCCTCCCGGCTACGTGGGCTACGAGGAGGGGGGCCAGCTCACCGAGGCGGTGCGGCGTCGCCCCTACCAGGTGGTGCTTTTCGACGAGATAGAGAAGGCCCACCCCGATGTCTGGAACGCATTGCTCCAGATCCTGGATGATGGCCGCCTGACGGATGGCCAGGGCCACACCGTGGATTTCCGCAACACCGTGATCATCATGACCTCCAACATCGGCACCGAGTATGCCCGCAAGGGTGGGGCGCTTGGCTTCCGGGTAGGGGAAGATCGTGACGATGAGCAGAGGATGCGTGAGCAGATCGAGGATACGTTGAAGAGGACCTTCCGCCCGGAGTTCCTCAACCGTATTGACGAGGTCATCATCTTCCACCGTCTGACAAAGGAGCAGGTCAAGCAGATCGTTGACCTGCAGATGAAGGAGATAAGCCAGCGCCTGAAGGAGCAGGGGATCACCATCGAGCTGACCGAGGCAGCCCGGGAGTGGTTGGCCGAGAAGGGATACGACCCCAACTTCGGGGCTCGCCCCCTGCGGCGCACCCTCCAGCGCCAGGTGGAGAGCCCCCTCTCCAAGCGCTTGCTGCGTGGCGAGTTCAAGGAAGGCGACACCGTAGTGGTGGATGTCGGCGAGGATGGGCTGAGCTTCAGGAAAAGGTCAGCCGATTTAGCCAGTCAGCCGATCTAAGCCGATTAAACGGAATCCGCTAAATCCGCTAAATCCGTTCAATCGGCTGACCTAAACGCAAAATGCCAGAGGGGTTATTTGCCCCTCTGGCATTTACTTTCTCCCCCAATTTGAGGAGCAGGGCGTTCTCTAACTGACGAACGGTCTC
>Ga0190286_1000494_pt1 | contig 16092 bp, 17 predicted proteins | sample 48691834_MG_FD_183241 | JGI IMG/M metagenome (GOLD analysis project Ga0190286, IMG submission 183241) | Hydrothermal vent microbial mat bacterial communities from Southern Trench, Guaymas Basin, Mexico - 4869-18-3-4_MG | ecosystem: Environmental > Aquatic > Marine > Hydrothermal vents >... | reverse complement strand
AAGAGTCCCTATATCCCACCAATAGCCTTTAAGAACATATCCATAGACTGGCTCATGGCGATGCAGCCATTGGATGAAAAATCCTGGGCTATCTGGATTGTTTCCCTCCTCAAGATACTCATCTACCATCTTGAGGCTTCTCTCTGGAAGCATGTAGACTCCTATGCCGACTAGGGTGGATGTGGGGTTTTCAGGCTTCTCGACGAACCTTATAATTCTCCCCTCTCGATCGATCTCGGCCATCGAGAGCTGTCTCACCCTATCGAGGTCGCCTATATCGTAGAGACCGACGACTGGAGCCCTCTTCTCAAGATAGAACTCCTTAAACCCTGTTAGGCTTGAGGTGAATAGGTTGTCTCCAGCGACCACCACGCAGTCATCCTTAACCTCGTCTAAGAGCCTCGACAAGCCCCTTATCGCCCCAAGCTTCTCCCTTTCCTCACGGCTCGGCTCGACCCTAAGCTCCACATTTGGATAACCCCTACTCTCCAGCCACTCGACGAACTGACCCTTAAACCTCTCATTCACGGCGACGAGGATCCTCTCTAGATCCAGTTCGAGGAGCCTCTCCATGATATAATCTATTATCGGCTTATCGCGGATCTTGAGGAGCGGTTTCGCGATATTTCTGGTCAATGGGTAGAGCCTAGTTCCATATCCCCCAGCCAATATAATTCCTATCACGTCGAGATGAGATCTATCCGCCAAAAATATTTTTCTTGAGGTATGAGGGCTTGACGCCGCTCTGCTCTTAGTAGCCTGCTAGTCTCACCCCTAAGCCATCCTCATGAGATAGCTCGATCCTTCCTCCATCCTTATAGGCGATTCCCCCGATTACAGGCTCTTCATCGATGAATAGCGGTGAATCTAGGTCTATGAAGGCGATGTTATCTCGGATGTAGGCTAGGCTCGCCGCCGTCGTTATCGAGATCCTCGTCTCTAAGCCGCATCCAATCATACACCTCACTCCAGCCTCCTCGCAGAGATCGCTTATCCTCAACGCCGTTAATGGCCCGCCGCACTTCATCAGCTTAATATTCACAACATCCACAGCCCCGACCCTTATGAGCCTCAATACATCTCTAAGATCCTTTGCGGATTCGTCCGCCGCTATCGGGATCTCAACTGCTTCTCTAAGCATCTTCAACTCATCCACGCACCAGTATGGGATGGGCTGCTCAATGAGCTCGACTTCAAATCTTTCAAGCCTCTTCGAGATCCAGATCGCCTGCTTCGGGCTCCAGCCCTGATTCGCATCAACCCTAATCCCTACATCGTATCCTAGATTGTCTCTAAGCGCCTTAACCCTCTCTAGATCCCTTCTAGGATCTTCTCCGAGCTTAACCTTAAGAGTCCTAAACCCCCTATCGACCGCCTTTAGGGCTTCTTTGACGACCGCCTCGACCGGTTGGAGGCTTATCGTGTAATCGGTCTCCAAGGACTCCTTAACCCTTCCCCCAAGCAGGTCTGCGAAGCTTAGGCCAACAATCTTCGCGTAGAGGTCTAGGAGAGCCATCTCGACAGCAGCCCTACCAGCTGGAAAACCCCTAAACCTATGTATTCTTCTCAATAGCTTGTTTAGATCCTTTGGGATCTCGGCTCCAACGATGTAGTCTCTCAGCGAATTTAGGAATTCTAGGCATCCGACTAGATTTTCGCCTGTCACCTCCATGATCGGCGCGGCTTCCCCGAAGCCTCTGCATCCACCTGAAGACTCTATTATGATGTAGGCGTTCTCCGCTTCCTCCTCCTCTCTGAGAGCTGTTTTAAAGGGCTTCTTTAACCGGATATGCTTGGTGACTATCTCGATGGACTTCACCCTCTCCATGGTTTCCAAGAGCTTTAACGCGCATCTTATATATGAGAGCTTTACCTGAGATTTAGAAAGGGCTTGAAGCCGATCATAAGTCTAAGGTTCTCCGACATAAATGGGGTGCTGAAAGAGGTATTGATCTCCAAGGATGAGTTTGAGAGAGCATGCTCCAACGGGATTTGGTTCGATGGATCATCGATAGAGGGCTTTGCGAGGAGATTTGAGAGCGACATGATGCTGATACCGGACACATCATCCTGCTATATGATCAATGGGGTCAGAACCTATTTCTGCGATGTCTATAAGGCTGGAAAGCCATTCGAGGGCGATCCACGAACCATCCTTAAGAAGATTCTAAAAGATGTTCGTGAAAAGCATGGGTTTAGACTTGTGGCCGCTGGAGAATTAGAATTCTACATACTTAGAGATCGCGAGCCGATAGATGGTGGAAGCTACTTCGATGTCTCGCCGAGGGATAAGGCGAATCTAATCAAGATAGCTATAGCTGAGAAGCTTTCCGAGGCGAAGATCGCGTGGAGCATGGGCCATCACGAGGTCGGTCCCGGTCAAAATGAGGTCGACATACTCCATGATGAGGGGCTGCGGATAGCTGATAAGACCCTCCTAACGAAGAATATAATCAAGCTTGTATGCGAGGCTGAGGGATTGAAAGCATCATTCATGCCCAAGCCATTCTATGGAAAGCCTGGAAACGGCTTCCACATCCATCTAAGCCTTTGGAGGGATGGCGAGAACTTATTCTATGATGAGAGCGATCAATATAGGTTGTCGGATCTGGCGAAGAACTTCATAGCAGGAATCTTTGAGCATGTCGACGCAATAACAGCGGTAGCGAATCCAACCGTGAACTCGTATAAGAGGTTTGGAGAGTTTGAGGCCCCGAAATACGTCTATTGGGGGATGAAGAATAGGGACGCCCTGATAAGAATTCCGGAGTTCGCGGACATGGATGGCGCGAGGATAGAGTATAGGGCGTCGGATCCATCGGCGAACCCATACCTCCTGTTAGCGGCGCTACTAGTCGCTGGACTCGATGGAATCGAGAGAAACTTAGAGCCTCCAAAATCGATAGAAGAGGACATCTATGAAAGTGGGTTGTATCGGAGGCTTCCAACCCTCCCGCCGAATCTAGAGAAGGCTTTAGACTCATTCGAGAGGGACTCATTGCTTAGGGATGTCTTAGGGGTTGCTGGGGAGAACTTCCTCAAGCTTAAGAGGGAGGAGTGGAGCGAATACGCCTCTAGGAGGATAACGGACTGGGAGTATGAGAGATACTTCGAGGTCTGATCAACTTCCTAACGTCTATTTGACTCATGAATCACCTTAAGCAACTTAACTAGCGGGCTCATCCTTCATGAACCTAAGACCTGAATCATCTTCAACTTATCAAGCAGTTCAGTGATTCTTATCGAAAAAACTCGTGGATCTTCTCGCAAACATAGTTCACCTCGTCATCCTTCAGGAATGGATGTATTGGTATGCTTAGACAAGTCTTGCTCAATTTCTCGCTCACCGGATATGATCCCTCGCGATAATTGAATAGCTTCCTATAGATCGGCTGTAGATGTATTGGGAGGGGGTAATATACTCCGCATTCAATCCCAGCTTCCTCAAGCCACCTCTTCAACTCATCTCTTCTCTCAGTTCTTATCGTGTAGAGGTGGTAGACGGGCTTTATCCCATGGCCTCCGCGTGGGGGGAGTTTTATCTCATCTATGTCGGATAGAAGTGTATTGTATTTCTCGGCGATCTCCCTCCTCCTCTCATTCCACTCATCTAGATGTCTGAGCTGAACCCTGCCTATCGCAGCATTTATCGTGTTCAATCTAGCCGTGTATCCTATCATGTCATGGACATATCTCGACCTCCTACCGCAGTCTCTCAGCTTTCTAACGACCTCCGCTATCTCTTCGTCATTCGTTAAGACGGCCCCACCGTCCCCGAGGACGCTCATATTCTTAGTCGGGTAAAAGCTCAGGCATCCTGCATCACCTATACCACCGACCTTCCTCTCCTTATACATGGCTCCATGGGCTTGGCATGCATCCTCTATGACTGCTAGTTTCCGATCTTCGGCGATAGAGCATATCTCATCCATATCCGCTGGATAGCCGAATAGGTGAACTGGAAGTATGGCCGAGACATCTTCATCCAAGACCCTTGGAATTTCATTCGGGTCGAGGTTGAATGTATCCTCTCTAACATCTGCGAAGACCGGGACTCCACCTGCATGAATCACCGAGTTGGCGGTCGCTATGAAAGAATATGGAGTGGTTGCGACCTTCTTTCCAGCCCTCACCCCTACCGCGATTAGGGCGAATTGGAGGGCGTGAGTTCCAGAGCTCGTCGTGACTGCATACTTGACCCCGAAGTATCTCGCAAGCTCCTCCTCGAACTTGAAGACGCTCTCGCCCATTACCGCCCTCTCGTTCTGGAGGGCTTCGATGACCGCCTCCACAACCTCCTCATCTATAAACTGTTTTACGAGCCTAACCCTCATCCCACGACATCAGAAGAACCTCATCTCCAGATTAAAGTATTCGGTGATAACTCTCTAAACAGCCCAATCATCCTTAAATGGCGGATGGAAGCGCTGATCACTTTAATAATGGTTTAGGCTTAATCGAATGCGGCTGGTGCGGTGGCCATGGCCAAGGTTCCAGGAATGCTCTTCATCCTAATCTCCTTCATCCCATGGATCATATACTGGATTCTATGCGGCCTCGGTCTAAGTATAGGGGTTCTCATCTCTCTCGCGGTCGCCGCGATACTCGTCATCTATCAAGCCCGCCTAAGAGAGTTCAATCCTATGGATCTGACGTCGCTAGCGTATTTCGCGGCGGCGTCCGCGGCCACATACATACTCGATTTCGGGCTATTCGTCGAGAAGCCTGGCTTCCTAGGATACTTGGCGTTATTCATTATGGCGTTGATCTCGATCGCCGCGGGGAAGCCCTTCACCCTCCAAGCCTCCAAGAGGGATTACCCCGAGGTCTATTGGAGGGATAGGACGTTCCTCCTAGTCAACGACGCGATAGCTGGCATGTGGTCGATGATATTCCTCCTAAACTCGATCACATCTATAACCCTCAGCAATCCATATGCTAGGATAGTCTCGAACACCTTAATCGCAGTTGGGATCATTCTCTCCATATTCCTGCCGGAGAAGTTGTCAGCATATTTCTTGACGAGGGATTTCAGAGGGTATGATTGGAGGGTTGGGTTCACTATTATGCGGAAGTGGCTAGAGCTGATCAAGTTGGTGAGAAGATACCGTAAAAAGCCGAAGACGGCGGATAAAACCTTCTCTCATCCCTCTTTTCCAGATCTCCAAAATTCTAAATTCTCACGCTCACCCCTCTGATTTAGGTAATGAAGAGCGCGGGCCCGGGGAGATTTGAACTCCCGACCACCGGGTTAAGAGCCCGGCGCTCTACCTGACTGAGCTACGGGCCCCCGTCATCCTGTGTCTTCTTAGGCTTATTTTAATTTTTTCGCGCTGGAGATTCATCTATGGAGGTCTTTAATGATAGATTTGATTTATCTCAGGAAATAGAAAGCTTGAAATCATCTATAGGCTTCTTCAATTGGGGATGATCTCAGCTGTCGGGGTGGATCTGGCAGGGTCTCCGAGAAACTGGACTGGTCTATGCCATCTAGATGAGATGCTTAGATGTGAGGCTCTCAAGGTCCATCGGGATGAGGAGATAATAGACTTCATCGAGGAGAGGTCTCCTAGTATAGTGGCCATCGACGCGCCGCTCACCCCACCACGAGAAGGCTATGCTAAATCTATGCGTGAATGTGATAGGGTTTTGAGGAGGATGGGGCTTAGGCCGCTTCCCCTAACCCTCCGATCCATGAGGCTCCTAAACCTGAGGGGGATTAAGCTTAGGAGAAAGCTTGAAGACTTGGGCTTCAAGGTGATAGAGGTCTTCCCGACTGGGGCTCAGAAGATCTTGGGGATCTCGACGAAGAGGGATGGGGTTGAGAGGCTTCGAGAAGACTTGAGGAGGCTTGGATTAAAGAATCTGCCCATGGATGTGGATGGAGACATACTCGACGCGGCTACATGCGCGTTCATCGGAATACTCCATCTCAAGGGACTATGCGTGGAGGTCGGCGACCCAGAAGAGGGGGTGATCGTGATGCCGAAGAGATTTAAGTAGCGGTTAGAAGCATTATACTCGGTGTATCTAAAATGCCTATCGAGAGGGTTGTAACCGGAATTCCAGGACTCGACGACATCCTACATGGTGGGATCCCTAAGAGGAACGTGGTCCTACTCTCTGGAGGACCTGGAACGGGTAAATCGATCTTCGGCCAACAATACCTGTATAATGGGCTGAGGCTCGGCGAGCCTGGGGTCTTGGTGGTCTTGGAGGAGCATCCAGTCCAGGTACGCGTCTCGATGTCTCAATTCGGCTGGAACGTCAGGCCCTATGAGGAGAAGGGGATGTTCGCGATAGTCGACGCATTCACGGCGGGCATAGGGGAGGCTGCTAAACGTGAGCGATATGTGGTGAGAGCTCCAGACGATTTCCAATCCTTGGTCGATGTCTTGAGGGAGGCGATTAGAGATGTTGGAGCGGTAAGGGCGGTGATAGACTCGGTGACAACTCTTTACATAACCAAGCCCGCCATGGCCAGGGGGATGGTCCTACAGTTAAAGAAGATCTTATCGGGGATGGGGTGCACGTCAATCCTAGTCTCGCAGGTGAGCGTGACCGAGAGAGGATTCGGAGGCCCTGGAGTCGAGCACGCGGCTGATGGGATAATTAGGCTCGACCTCGACGAGGTTGATGGGGAGCTTAGGAGGAGCATAATCGTCTGGAAGATGAGGGGGACATCTCACTCGATGCGCAGGCACCCCTTCGAGATAACGGATAAGGGGATGATAGTTAAAGCCGAGGAGGTAATCAAGATAGCTGGAAGGTGATATGAGATGAGCGAAGAGGTTCCCCTAACCCCGATTGGGAGAGAGCAGATTCATAAACTCGAGTCAGCCCTATTGATCGGAAGTATCCTCAGACCAGACGTTTTAGAGGAGTTGAGGAAGGCCGAGGAGAGGTTGACTTGGGTGGACTCATTGGCTGTCGCGGCAGCGGCCCTGGCCAGGGAGAAGGCTAAGATGACCGTGAGCCAGATAGCTGATGAGCTAGGCAGGAGCGAGGCGACCATAAGAAACCATCTTGGAGGGAAGACAAAGGCCGGCCAAATAGTCAGGGAAACTTATGAGCGCTTCTTGAGAGAAGGGGTTAAACTAGAGCTGCCATCCATCTTCGAGCTCAAGCAGCCGAGCCTAGAGGAGGCGATAAGATCTGGGGAGGTTGTGAAGAGGGAGGAGGTTGAGAAGCTGAAGGAGAAGTATGAAGCGGAGATCAACGACCTCAAAAACCAACTATCCGAGGCCAAGAAGTCACTAGATGAGCTGAGGTCGAAGACTGAGAAGATTAAAGAGGCTTTAACCAAGGTCATCGAACTCCTAAAATGAAAAACGACAACATTCACTTTTCTTTTTAATCTGCACACCCATCACATATTCCATGATAGAATTTATCTGAAATCTGGGTGGAGCCCCGGGCGGGCTTTGAACCCGCGACCTGCGGCTTACAAGGCCGCCGCTCTACCAACTGAGCTACCGGGGCTCTTTTCTTCAAGAAAACTCTTTAACGGCTTAGATTTATCTCTAATGATTGGGGATAAAGCTAAAAATATGTTGGATGTGGATGATGGAATGGGGGCCGTGGTCTAGCTTGGCTATGATTCGCGGCTTGGGCCCGCGAGGTCCTGGGTTCAAATCCCAGCGGCCCCATTCTCTAACACTTCTCTCCAAGAATCTTCGACGATTTAAGAGCTATTAGGTGAGATTTCTCGGGTTAGGTGAATGTTGTTGGATACTCCGAGGGGTATGGATGATCTGTTGCCGAGGGAGGTGGCCTTAAAGAGGAGGATAGAGGATGTTATCAGGGAGGTCTTCAAGCTCTATGGATACCTTGAGGTCGAGACCCCCACCCTTGAGTATTATGAGCTCTTCGCATTAAAGTCTGGAGAGGAGATCAGGGAGAGAATGTTCGACTTCATCGATAAGGGTGGAAGGAGAGTAGTTTTAAGACCTGAGGTGACGGCGTCGATCGCTAGGCTAGTCGCCTCAAAGCTCAAGGCCATGGCCCCACCTCTAAGGCTCGGATACATCGCGGATTGCTATAGATACGATGAACCCCAGTGGGGTAGGAGGCGGAGATTCTGGCAGGGTGGATTCGAGCTAATAGGTAGTAAGGATCCGCTCGCAGATGCCGAGATCCTCGAGGTCAGCTATGAGGTCTTCAATAGAATCGGATTGAGAGACCAGTACTTTAAGGTCGGGCATATCGGCATCCTCAGAGAGATTTTGAGGAGCTATCATGTGGATGAGAGTGTCCAGGACAGGATTCTAACCTTACTAGATAGGAGGATGGTCGTGGAGGCGTTCGACCTCATGAAGGAGAATGGAGTTGATGAAGATGGAGTTCAAGTGATTAGGGAGTTGATGAAGCTCGAGGGAACGGATTTGAGAAGGATATTGGCGGACGCCTCAAACCTTCTATCCCCATGGGAGGGAGCATGTAAAGACCTTGAAGATCTCTGCGAGATAATCGACTTAGCGCGTGATGGCGGGGTTGAGTCGAGGATCATCGTCTCCCTCGGATTAGCTAGAGGTCTCGAATACTACACCGGGTTCATCTTCGAGCAGAGCGTTCCAGATATCAAGATAGCATTAAACGGCGGTGGGAGATATGATAATTTAATCGAGTTATTTGGCGGAAAACCAACTCCAGCGGTCGGATGCGCGATCGGGATCACGAGGATCATGCAATATATCTTGGAGAAGAAGGCTGAGGAAACTCCAACCCCATCTAGACCGAGGATCTTATTGGCTGGCGTCGGCGACGTTTCAAAGAAGTATGTCATGAAGGTTGCGAGGGTCCTGAGGGATATGGGCTTTGGGATCGAGGTGGAGGTGTTATTGAGGAGGCTTCCATCCGCGATAGAGTATGCATTAAAGAGTGGCATGAAGTTCATGGTAATAGTTGGTGGGAGGGAGGAGGCTGAGGAGAAGATCTCCATACGAGACCTAGAACTCAGAAGACAGGTTGAGTTGCCGCTCTCGGATAGGGAGAGGATTATGGAGGCGTTGGCTGAAGTTGAACGCATTTAACCCTATAGTCCACATCGAGGCGGCTACGATAATCCTGATGCTCGCCCTGTTCTCACTTAAACTCAAGCTCTTGGATAGAGGCGGGGTCTTCGCATCGATTCCCATAGGCTATGTAATCTACGTCTTTGGAGGAGTGGATTATTTTATCCTATTGTTAGTCTTCTACCTAACATCGGGGGCGGCGACGAAACTTAGAGTCAGGCAGATCGGTAGGAATGTATTGGATAAGGACTCGATTAGGGGGTGGAGAAATGTCGTGGCAAATGGGGCCGCCGCCGCGATAATATCCCTACTCAACATCACAGGATTTAATCGAGGTAGGATCACGGCAGCCTATCTTGGAGCTATTGGAACAGCCTTCGCTGACACGTTCGCGACCGAGATAGGGTTACTGTATCCAAGGGAGCCTAGGCTTATAACGAATATGAAAAGAGTTTTGAGGGGGACTCCGGGCGCCGTCTCACCATATGGCTATCTCGGCGGAACCAGCGCTCTCCTAATCCTAGTACTTTCCTTGATGGCCGTGGGGGCTACGGACTTAAGGCTGGTGGTAGCGACTATGGTCTCCGGAGTCTTAGGGATGACTATAGATAGCGTTTTGGGAGCAACCATCCAATCGAAGTATAGATGCGTTATCTGTGGAAAACTAACCGAGAGTAGGGTTCACTGCGGGATGGCCGCGGAGATAGTTGATGGAATATCCATCATAGATACGCATATTGTGAACCTAATGTCAACAGTACTCGGCGCGCTCATAGCATATCTAATAGCATCGGCCTAAGCTAGAAAAAATAAAAATGGGATGTTTTTAGACCCTAAAGTTGTATTCTGGCATTGGGAAGGTTGCCGCCGTGTATGGCAGGGTGAACTCGTCTAACACGGTATTGAGAGTGTCCTTGAAGGCCCCCGTCAAGCTCCCTTTAGTGACGTTTATGAGCAAATAGCCTGGCCTGGCATAAGCTGAGGCCATGTAGTCTCTTATGTCGCATGCCGCCCCCTTCTCATACGGGTCTGTTGGAGCTCCCCACGTTCCCGCAACTATGTAGGTCACGGCTTTAGAGCTGTCGGCGACGAGATCGTATACGGCCTTATATCCATACTTCGTCCAAGGCTTATCCACCTCAACCTCCTCGATCTCCGCCGTCCTCATTGGCCACGATCTCATGTAGTTGTGGACGTGTCCATTGACCACTAGGTCGACTCCATAGCTCGGGTCCTCGATTATCGGGGCCCAGTATTTCAGGATGAGTTCGCTCGGATACCCTGTTCCAGTCACATAGCAGCTATAGTATGGGACGTGGAATGCCACAATCTTCCACTCAGCGTCGCTTGACGCCAGATCCTCCTTAAGCCACTCAAGCTGGCCTAGAACCTCCTTCTCCATAGGATCCCACCAAGTGGCGACACATCCGCCGGTCGTGGCGAGAACCGTTAGGTGGAGGTTTGGGAAGTCCAGGGAGTATGCTAGTTCCTCATATCCCTTCGGTCCATTCTCTGGATTTGCGAAGATCCCCCTGAACCATGCATAGGTGCTCTCGACGTTTGGATATGCTCCCATCTCATGGTTCCCTATGACCGCAACTATTGGGATCAGCCTGCAGACCTCTCTATCGTCGATCTTCTCGCAATCGGTTACAAGCTTCTCTTGCATCATCTCAAGCCAATCATTCCATTGCTCTTGATCATTCCCCTCATTTACCATGTCTCCGGTGAAGATCACGAAATCTGGGCTCTCGGAGGCGGCCGTTACAGTCACCCAATTCCTTGCCCATGGCCAATTCGAGATAGCCGTCGGGCTCACCTTAATCTCATAGCCTCCGCCCCATGGCCTCCTATCATCCCCTGAAACGACGAATTTGACCTTCTGGCCAATCGCTATGGTTCTGAACTTATACTCATCCGAGTATGTGCCGAATACCCCTCTAACCCTGAAGTAGTAGGTGGTTCCAGGGTTGAGATTTCTCAGCGTAACCTCATGATACCATCCTTCAAAGCACTTCTGGTATGCACATATCCTGTAATGGGTTCCGATGGCTACATGGGCGTAGTCCTTGATGTTTTCATGCGGAACTGTATCATAGTAGACCTTGCTCCAGGTCCAATACTTCGTCCACCAAACGATCGTAATCGTATGGTAGACGTCATTCCTCGCCCAGCTTAGATGGATGTATTTCGGCTCAAATTCATCGGCATCCGCGAGTCCTAGAATCAGTATCGAGCTGAAGCTACTCAATATCAACAAGGTTGAGAGAACCATTATAGCCAAGATCGAAACTTGGCTTTCTTTACATCGACCTGCTCTTCTCAACATGATATCACGTAACATTTAGATGCTCATGGGATATAAAGATTTTCGGCTGAAGTCTGTAAAGTAAACGCTTCTCATAGAAAGTTAAAGTCTATCTTTTCGGCTAAGATGGCCGCAACGGGATAAACATCGAGCGCTCAGAGTTTAATGCCAGCCTTCATTCTCGACTATCATCCATAGAGATCCCTGTAGGGATAGCGCATTAAGTTAAGGTGAAAGAAGGGCTTAAATACAAAGATCACGGATAGCGGTTTGGAAGGGCCCGTAGCGCAGCCTGGATAGCGCATCGGCCTTCTAAGCCGGGGGTCGGGGGTTCGAATCCCCCCGGGCCCGTTTAACGCGTTTGTCGGCTTTAGTTTTCTCCATCATCTTTATTATCGTTGATGAGATTAAGGATGTCGTTATTACCGTTCCGATGATCGCGCTATATGTTTCAGTCGTTAAGATTCCGTGTTGGAGGCCGAAGACCGCTGAGACTAGTCCGAAGGTCAGTCTGAAATTGAAGATCGCGCCAGCTAGCTTTGACCATCTCTTCCACTCTGGGGCAAGCCTTGGGAGGATTAGACTTGCGGAGAGATATTTTGCTGTGAATGCCATTAAGATGAAGGCCGCCGTCAAGATGACAACATAAATGCTTATTCCAGATAATTTCATTAAGGATCCAGCCTTGAAGAAGAAGATCGGAGACATGAATCCGAAAACAATTCCGCGAAGCTTCTCGGCTACCTCTTCATGCTCCTCGAGGATCTCGGAGAAGAGGAATCCGAGGATGAATGCGAGGATCGCCTTTTCAACCCCAATCCTCTCTGAGAAGAATATTAGGGAGATCAGGATGAGGAGTAGGAATTTGAGCTCGATCTCGGCCAGATTCCCCCTATACCTCTTAAACAATAGGCTTCCAATCTTTGGAGCATGATATATGAATACTATTGTTAATGTGAGAAATATTATCGTCCAATAGGTGATCGATCCGAAGATGATCGTGAGGGAGATCATGCTCAGAACATCCACGATGACGGATCCCGCGAACATCGTCTGCCCCATCTCGCTGCTGAGGAGCTTCAGATCCTTTAAGACTGGGTAGACCAATGCGACAGATGTCGTAGAGAGCGAGATCCCTATGAGAGCCGCGGTCTTTAAGTCGCATGAGAATAGGATGAGGCTTATCAACGATATCGCGGTGAACGGGATTAGATATGATGCTAGACCTAGGACGGCTCCCTTACCCGCATTCCTTTTCAAGACGTCCTTATCTACCTCCAGTCCGGCGAAGAACATGAGGCCTAGGATTCCGAAGTTTGCCATGAAGTCCATCCATGGGACATCTGATAGCTGGAAGACGTTTACCCCCACGAGTCCGGCTATTATCTCAAATATGGGAGCAGCCATCCCAATCTCCAATGATATTATGCCGAAGATGACTATCAGGAGAGGTATTATAAGCTCATTCATCGACCGCTAAACTTGCCATCTCCGATAATATCTGCTTTTCTCCCATAGTGAGGCTAGGACCTCGGCTCGGTGATAAAGTATCTTAATCTTCAGGGCGAGTTCCTCAACCCTTTCACGAAGATCCTTTGGAAGTCTTCGAGCACGGAGATAGTCAACATCTTCCATCAGCTCCTCAAGTATATGTCTTGTGAGGTCGAGCTTAACTTCCCTCTTAAGATTTTCTTCGCAAAATCTCAAGTTCTCCTCGATCTCTTTGAGGGACTTCTCCAACTCTTGGTCGTCGCTTGAGCCCGCCATCTCTAGGCTGAGTTCAATCTATGATAATAAAAGTATTAGTTTCAGGAGCCATGCCATTTTTAAGGTTAATGAGGGGGGTTAAACAATATGCCTTATTAGATTGTTCATCGTGGATTAAGGGGTTTTCGATGAGGAAGGAGTATAGGAGAGATCCCTTATGGCCTATCCTCGTCGAGGTGGTTAAGCGGAATCCAGCTTATGAGGGACATAAGATGCGCGTCAGAGATGAGATTCTTCCCGAGAAGCCCGACATAACCCCTGAAGAGCTCTCAAAGCTTCTCTCCATACCGGTTGGAGAGGCGCTCGTGATCCTTGACGAGCTCCGGATAACGGTGGAGGAGGTTGAGGAGGAGCTCTCAAAGTCTCTCCCGCAGCCTGCCTATGAACACGTCGCGATAGGTGGAACCTTTAACGAGATCCACTATGGCCACTTAATGCTGATCTTAATGGCTTTAAGGCTTGGGAGGAGGGTCTTAATCGGGGTGACGACAGACGAGTTCGTCAAGAAGCTGAGTAAGGAGCATGAGGTGAGGAGCTATGCTGAGAGGGTTGAGGGGCTTAGGAGGGAGCTTGAGAAGAGGGGCTGGGTCGAGAGATGCAAAATAATTCCATTAAGCGATCCCTATGGGCCTACCGTCGAGGATCCGAGCATCGAGGTCTTAGTTACGAGCCCATTCACCCATTTTAGGGGAGTTGAGATAAATGAGTTGAGAGTGAAGAAGGGATTTAAGCCGCTTAGAATAGTGGTCTGCCCACTTGTGGTAGCCGAGGATGGGAAGCCTCTATCAAGCACTCGGATCGCCAGAGGGGAGATCTCCCTAGATGGCAAGAGTGTTAAGGGATCACGCCACCCCGATCATCAATAGAATTATGAATATCAGGATTCCTGTTAAGACCGAGTAGAGTTTACTAGCTTGGTAGAGCTTCTTGAAGCCGATGGCATTATAGGCCGCGACCACAGCCCATGAACTCAGGGATAATAACCCCATCAACTGCTCTAGAAAACTAATCTCATAATCCATTCGCACACATTGTTCTGCAACGCTATTCGAGAAGACGACTCTATCCCATGACCAGCTTAAGACGCTCAGCTTTTCAAGCGTTCTCTTAACACCCCCCTCGACCCACTTGACCGAGGTTAAGTTCATGTAGGTCTTGGTTTGGTTGATAACTCTCTCAACATCTCCTCGGGTCGTTAGGCGAAACCATTCTGGAATCGTCTTATTCGGGAAGACTCTATAAACTTTAGCGTGGTTCACGTTAATGGCCTCGGAGGATATCTTGATGGGGCCTTCCGGGGATGTTCCGAGGAGGGTTGCGTTATAGAAGGTTAGGTTCTCGAATCTCGCGTCCACCACCATATACGACGCTTTGGGGATGTTGAATGCTATTGGAATCTGTATCGCCGTGAATATTATCAAGACTATGAATGAATGGAGGATTAGGGTTATGAGGGGGATAAACTTCCACTCAAACCCCTTCAAGAACAGCATCAAAAACATCACAAGCGCGATAACCCCGAACGCCATTGCGATTTGAATAGTCCTAGAGAACATAATTTGCTGGAAGGTGGGTAGTGGCAGCCGCACATATTCGAAGCCCCTTAATCCAAATCTTAAATCGAGTTTATTATAGAGAATATAGGCCGAATATGATCCGAGTAGGAGGGCGGAGACTATGAATATTATTAACCCCCTGAGGAGTTTCAATAATCTCCACCTAGACTCCTTGGCCTGCTCTAAAAATCTCCTTAAGAACCTCCATCCAGCCAAGCTCCCACAGCCAATAGTCTGAATGATCCTCTTATTTTCTTATCGCGTCCTCATCTTGAATATGGCCATGATCGTAAGGGCGATCGCAGCCGATATAAGTAGATTTTGAATGAAAACCCCATACTCGGACATCGGCTTCTTCTCGACGAGCCCCTCATAAGCCTCGGCACCCACCTCCGCAGAAGGTTTAGGCATGGACATCTTCGCCGTTACCGTCTTATTTACCATTATGCGGGGAGCTAGCGCCCTCTCTTCTAATCCCTTCGCGGCTAGAGTTTGGGTTGGGATCGACATTATGAAGGTTAATGCTCCATAGAAGAGTATCGCCGAGATTATGGCCACAATGACTCTGAGCCTCAACCCCTTAAGCACGTATATCATATGATCCACCTATTGGATAAATCTATAGATTAGAACGGCTACCAAAGCCTATGCCTCCAGAGCCTTATGGTCTCGAACCAGAAGAAGATCGATGAGATTGTTCCGAAGGAGAATGCGTAGGGGTTGAGGTTCTGAATGTTTTGGAGTATGTATAGGGTTGTTAGGGTCGTCGTGAAGACGGCGTAGAAGATTAGTCTCGGGACGAGCTTCCCACCTATAACCATGAACATCTTGAGGATCCCGACATCGACCTTCTCCGAGACAATATATCTCCCCGATTGATCCTTCGACGCTAGCCCCATCTCCCTAAGCTTTTCGAGATGGTGGTAGGCTATGCTTGGGCTGGAGAATCCCAGCTTTCTCTGCAGCTCCCTTACCCCAACCCCTTCCCCCCTCTTAAGCAAGTAGATATAGACTTGGAGCGTCTTCCCCCTAAGCTTATAGAGTTCCTCCTCCCTCGCCAACCCAGCCACCTAGAGATAGTCTTCAAGGAATAGCATTTATGTTATGCATTTATTCAAGATCTCCATGGATATGAGCTTGGTGAAGGTTGCCGGAGCGCTTATATCCTTGGGCTCGATATGCTTCGCCATCTTCTACATCCTATGGTTCTTCGGATATCTTCCGATAAACCCGGAGCTGGCCGTCAAGCTCCCGGTCTTGGTGATCGTCTTGGCCCTATGCTTCATAGCGGGCTGGATCGGCTACGTCATGCTCACAGCACCTCGGAGACCTAAACAGTAGTTATTCCGAGGGTTAGGAGGAGGTCTATCAGCCATCGAGGCTTCACGGGAAACCAGACTATAAACCAGGCGATCTGGAATGCTAGGATTAGGTAGAGCACTATCTC
>Ga0190286_1000493_pt1 | contig 16128 bp, 12 predicted proteins | sample 48691834_MG_FD_183241 | JGI IMG/M metagenome (GOLD analysis project Ga0190286, IMG submission 183241) | Hydrothermal vent microbial mat bacterial communities from Southern Trench, Guaymas Basin, Mexico - 4869-18-3-4_MG | ecosystem: Environmental > Aquatic > Marine > Hydrothermal vents >... | reverse complement strand
CTAAGATGTGGATTGCGAGGATGATAGCGAAGAGGATTGTTGTGATTGCAAGGGCGGAGAAGGAAAAGGATGAATAAATGATGATAGATAAACTGAGGCGCATGATACTATATATGCCAGCACTGATACCTGCTTTTATTTCAACTTTATCATGGAAGATTTTTACGAATAAGAAGAACGTGAGCGTGATGACCGCAATTAAAATGCGGAGAAGTATAAGGCATTATAAAGATAAGCCTGTTGAACGGGAGAAGCTCAAAAAAGTATTGGAAGCGGGGAGACTTGCGCCTTCTGCTGGAAATATGCAGGAATGGAAATTCATTGTCGTCAGCGATAAGAATACGAGAGAGAAGCTCGCAATGGCTGCGCATAGCAGATTTGTGGTGGAGGCACCGCTTGTAATTGTGGCATGTGCGACGATTACTGATTGCGTTTTGGAATCAGGACAGCTCGCATATCCGATGGACGTTGCGATTGCCGTTGACCATATGACGCTAAAAGCAGTGGAAGAGGGTTTAGGAACATGCTGGGTCGGCGGCTTTGATGAAAGAAAAGTAAAAGAGGCGTTGAACATTCCAGATGATGTCAGGGTTGTCACGCTTCTCACACTCGGATATCCAAAATATGTGCCAGGTCCGCGTAAAAGGAAGAAATTGGAAGAGATTGTTGCATACGAGAAGTGGTCATGAGCATTGAAGTGAGGATTGCAGAGGGTGAGGAGCTGAACTGGGATTCATTGATAGCATCTTCTCCTTTTGGAACGATTTTCCACACGCTCGGATGGTTGAGAATTGCAGAGAAATACACGAAAAGCAAGTTATATCCTCTTATCGGTATAAAAGGTGATAATATAGTGGGGGTGTTTCCCGTTTTTTACAAGAAAAAAGGGATGTTAAGGGCAATTCTGTCTCCACCTCCGAGAACGGGAATACCCTATATGGGTCCTGTGCTTTCTGATTACGAGAGGTTAAAGCAGGAAAAGAGGGAATCCCTGCTACATGATTTTGTGAGAAGTGTTGATTCGTTCATCCATGAGCATTTTAAACCTCATTACATTTATATCAAGATGCCTCCGGGATTGAATGACTGTAGACCTTTCAAATGGTCGGGATATCATGCGAACCCTGTGTATAGTTATCTGCTTGATATCTCAATCGGTTTATCGGATATAGAAGCGAGTTTTTCCATACAAGCACGGAGAAATATAAAGCAAGCAATAAAAAAAGAAGAATTAAAATTTGAAGAAGGTTCTGAAGAAGAGCTTGAGATTTTATATGATATGCTATTTGAAAGATATAAGGAACAGGATAGAAAAATACCGATTTCAAAGGGTTACTTGATGGATTTATTCAATGAATATGCGCCTGAAAACATGAAAATTTTCGTCATACGAAATCAGAACGGTGAAATTGTGAGTGGAGGCGTGAAGTTATGCTATAAAGATAGGATAATGGATTGGATAGGGCAGCCGAAGACAAGCGTGCGCACTTCTAATGATTTTCTACACTGGTGCGTGATCAGATGGGGCGTTGAGCACAATCTTAGATACTATGAAATTATCGGTGCTAACACGCCCACAATATCAAAATTCAAGGCGAAGTTCAATCCTTCACTTGAATTATATTTTGAAATGAAAAAGATGTCATTGATTGGAGCGGTTGCGGAGAAGATATATACGAAGATAAGAAACTTCATTTAAATGACTAAGGGATACATACTGGTCACAGCAGCTAAGAATGAGGGGAAGAATCTTCCAGAACTCATCCAATCAGTAGCGGAGCAGACGATAAAACCGCTGTTATGGGTCATCGTGGATGATGCGAGCACTGATAACACGCCTCAGATCCTTGAAGATGCGAGCAGAAGGTATGAATGGATAAAAACGATACGATTGGAAGAAAGAAGCGAAAGAGACCTCGGTTTTCATCTTTCAAGGGTTGTGAAGATGGCTTTTGACTTCGCTACTGATTACTGCAGGGAGAAAGGGCTTGATTATGAATACATGGGGAATATTGATGGCGATATGATTATAGAAAGGGAATTTTTTGAGAAGTTGATAAGAGAATTTGAAAAGGACTCAAAATTAGGGATAGCAGGTAGTGGAACTCAATACATCGTAAATGGTAAGATAATACAACCAAAGGGAGGAGAGGAGGAACCTTCAGGCGGAAATATGCTTATAAAGAGAGAATGTTTTGAAGATTGCAGTGGCATTCAAATAACATGGGGTTGGGACAGCACATTGAAGGCGAAGGCGAAGATAAGAGGATGGAAGGTAAGAAGATTTGAGCATGTAAAAGCGATTGAAACGAGATTAGTTGGGAGCGTTGAAGGATATTGGGAGAGATACAAGCATAAGGGCGAGGCGGCTTATTATTTCAACCTTCACCCTGTTCATGTCGTTCTAAAGAGCATGAGGATGATACTGCGCAGCAATCCGCATTACAAGGGCATCGCATATATCGCAGGCTACTTGTCCTCTCTTTTGAGAAGAAGGGAAAAGATAGATGACGAGGAGATAAGAGCGTTCTTCTGGAACAAATGGAGGTATAAGATGGGAGGATGGAAATGATTATCGCAATACACCAGCCCAACTATCTTCCTTATCTTGGATTTTTTGACAAGATGGTAAAATCGGATATATTCGTGATATATGATGATGCTCAATTCAACAAGAGCGACTTTCAACACAGAAACCGCATACGAATATATCACGGCTGGAAATGGCTGACCGTTCCTGTGGAGAAGAAGCGCATTCCCATAAACGAAGTGAAAATAAGGAACGAAGTGAAAACATGGAAAGGCATGAAATGGTCAGATGCCCATTTCAGAGACATACATGATAATTACAAAGATGCACCTTATTACAGTGTATATGCGGATGAGCTAATGAGAATATATAAAAGAACTTATGAAAAACTTGTTGATTTGAACATGGAATTGATAAGATTTCTCATGAAAGCATTTGATATAGATGTTGAAATAGTGTTTTCAAGTGATTTGGGCTTCACTTCAAAATCCACGCAGCGATTAGTGGAAATTGTTGAGGCTTTGGGCGGAGATGTGTATCTTTCAGGACCGAAAGGGAGGGATTATTTGGATGTCTCGCTGTTTAAGCGCAAAGGCATAAAAGTCGTATTTCAGGATTTCAAGCATCCCGTTTACAAACAGCGATATGAGGGTTTTGTGCCGAATATGGCGGCGATAGATGCGCTTTTCAATGTTGGGAAGATGCCAGAATGAAAAATTCCAATTCCAAATATTACCAAATTCCGACCTCAAGGGGAAGAAGGAATGAAAAACTCAAAATCTGGATACTAAAAATCCTTTCTAGCTATTCCTATTTTTTGGATGGAAGTGAGAGCAAGGATTTAAAATTGTTATATGTGATCTCTTATCATGCCAGAAATAACGCTTTCTATACCGGAAGATGTGTATAAGAAAATGAAAGAGTATGATGTGAAGTGGAACGAAGTCCTCAAAGATGCTATAATATCGTATATTCGGCGTTTAGAGAAGCATGGGCTGGAGGCTACAACCGAGGAATTGCTTGCGGAGCTCGGTGAGGATTTCATAAAGGAGTTGTCTGAAATAAGTTTTGAAGAAGCGATAAGTGCTTATAAGAAAATGCGGGAAAAGGAATGGAAAAGGCTATATACAATACAAGCAGTTTGATAAATGCCTACAAACAAAGGAAACGATTGACAGGATATACTACAATGGGGTGTCTGATTATAATCTTGCGATGAAACTTTCAAAAGATGTGTTGAGAATCGGGAAACCGTTGCCTGCAATTGATATAATTGTGGCTGCAATGGCATTGAACAGAAATATGAAACTCGTAACATCGGATAAACATTTCGCAGTGATCCGAGAAATCAGACAGGATTTCAAATTATATATTGAGTGAAAGAAATTAGCGAAGAATCGGTGAGAGGATGTGAGGAAGTTGAAGAATAAAGGCATTGAAGAGAAGAGGGGAATATTGCCACCTCATCGGAGACCAAGAAATGTTCTTGCAGTGGGAGCGCATGCGGATGATGTTGAGATAGGATGTGGCGGCACAGTTGCACTACACGCAAGAAATGGCGATAATGTTATCATACTAATCATGGCTGAATCATCATACACATATTACGACGGCACGGTTCTTAGGTCAAAAGAGGAAGGGGAGATTGAGGAGAGGAACGCAGCAAGGATATTGGGTGCAAAAGAATTGATAAATCTCGGTTTCAAGACGAAAGAAGTGCCTTACTCTGTTGAATCAATAGAAGCAATTAACGAGATTATAGATAAATACAACATAGATATAATATACACACACTGGTATCATGACACGCATCAAGACCATAAGAGAACAACGCAATCAGTGCTCGCTGCTGGCAGATATGTGAGGAACATACTGATGTATGAGCCTGAATATCCTGCAGGACGCTCATATTTAGGGTTCAGAAATCAGTATTATGTTGATATAACGCCAACATTCCACATAAAAATGGAAGCTCTTAAACAGCATAAAAGTCAGGTGAAGAAGTATGGAAGGGATTTCCTTGAAGCTGTGGAGGCGAGAGCACGACACCGAGGTTATGAAATAGGCAGCAGATATGCGGAGTGCTTTGAGGTTGTCAGGCTCTTGGGAGAAATATAGGAAGGAGAAAAAAACAAACAGATAGATGATGCGCATGTAGCAGAGTCACCGAAATGCACTCAGCAAGTGAGGATATTGAATAGTTTAAGCATGAGAGCAAATAGGAGCATAGAGATAAAGGGGGAAGAGCATCGCTTCTATTTCTCGAAGAAAATGAAAATTATTCTGTTCTCGCTTCTGATAGTGTTGAATCTTATTTTACGAATACCATTTTATCCACATGAATATGGTGCAGATTCCTTTGAAATACATGTTCTTGCGAACTCAATATCTCAATTTGGATATGCAAGATGGTGGATTAAACCGCTATATTTATCCATTCCCGGATTGTATCCGTATTCAGAATGTAGTGCAGTTCCTTTTATTTTATCGGGAATCTCGCAATGCACAGGTATAGATATGGAGAAAGTGATTTTGCTATTCTGCATTTTCCTTGGTCTTTTCGTTGTTTTCGCAAGTTATATACTTGCGGGAGTTATATGGGACAATGATCTCTTCAAGTTCTTAGTGGCATTTGGACTCTCCACATGTCCTGCTATACTCAATTACCTGACATGGACAATAACAACGAGGGCACCTTTCATTGGGCTATTACCTCTTTTTGCATATTCTTTGCTTAGATCTCGCAATTATAGATTGAGATTTTCTGCTTTTACAGTAATATTGTTTATATTGCTTTTTTTAACACATCAACTGGCTTATTTCCTCATCCCCGTTTCTATTGCCTATATCATCGCTATCATCTTTTATAAATTGAAGTGTCTCATTCCATCCAGGGTCAAAATTCCGGGAGATAAAATCATTGCTCCTATCGTTCTCGTCACTGGATTTATTATCATGTTCATGATTCCTTTCCAAACTGGTCACTTCATTGAAGAATCGTCAAGATATTCGGCCGCACCAAACATCTTTTTTGCAAATCTACCACGATATGTTGGTGTTCTAGGTATATTTTCTGTTGGAGGTGTCGCTTATCTCTTGTTTAAGCACAATAAGCGGTTTGAGGAGTGGTGTTTATTGCTTTTTCTCATGTTTCTCATGCCTTTTCTATATGTAGAAACATATATGAAATGGTTTATACCTTGCTTTATATTTCCATTTGTGGGAATAGGTTTGATAAATGCTTTCAAAACAAGCGAAAAGAAGAGGAAATATGCTCTCATTTTAGTGGTCATTTTATTACTGCTATCCATTAGTTTTTCAGGGTTTTATCAGCACTGGAGGACAAAGGGAGGATTACATTTATTTGCGAATTATATGAAAGATTCCACATATACGACTGGGCTATGGATAAAGGAAAATATAGATAATGGGTCATTTATATCCAATGATGGAGTAAGCGTCAGAATATTTGCGGTATCTGGTGTTCCGCTTTTTACAGGTTCTGATGTGATTGACCATGTATATGGCTATACGAATCTGAGCGAATTGAAGCTTAAGAGAAGAAATATTACAGAGGATCGATTTTGGATGGATGGTCCTTATGAAATGATAAGCTGGGAATCCGCAATACATAGGAGAGAAATCCTGTCGAGCAGTTATGAGCGCTATAAAAATTCTAAATATTCCAGATTTAATTTCACACATGTGATAGAAGACAAAAGGATACCTCATGGATATTTTGCTTATCATGGTATTAACCCTTCAAAGTTCCTTAATTATGTTTATAATACAAAGGATAGCATATATGATAATGGAAAGGTTTGTATTTGGAGCATATAAATCCATACAAAGAAATGCGTATATGCATGATTTCAAGTGTTGATATGTATAATCCATACGGTTCTACTACACGACCATATTATATATCTAAAAACTTAGTGGAATTTGGATGCGAGATATTGCATATATGCACGAAGCCTCCGGAAAGACGGGAAAAGGGTATAAAGTATTTGCAAAAAAAGTATTATAAAAACAGATTTTGGGTTGTTCACACCACCGGAGACATCTTCAGAATGTATAAAGAATGTAAAAATTTCGCACCGGATGTCCTATATGTTCATCAATTAAGCAATGCCTTGAGGGCGTTGCCTTTAAAATATTTGCTTAAAGTTCCATTTGTTTTTGATGCACACGGGTCTTCAGTTATGGAAATAAATGCGTTTTCCAATAACACATATTACAGAAAAAAAGTGGAAATCCAAGAGGGATTAGTCTTGAAAATAGCGGATAAAATCATTGTGGTATCGGAGGAACTAAAAGATTTTTTCATAAAATATTTCGGCATATCTGAGGAGAAAATAGAACTTATTAAGAACGGCGTGGATACGAATTCCCTCAGACCGGCAGAACCTGATTTTAAGATAAGAAGGGAATTGGGTATCTCCGACGATGATAAAGTTATAGTGTTCACATGCCCAAGGGGATTCTTCTCAAATAATATTGCTTTAAAATACTTTTTTCAAATGATTCCAAAAATTGAAGAAAGAGTGAAAAATGTAAAGTTCGTAATAATAGGAGGAGGTCCAAAATTTGAACCCCCATCTCCCAATGTCATTTATACAGGTTTCGTTCATGATTTGGCATCTTATATTAACTTGGGAGATGTTTGTGTTGCTCCTTATCCGCCATCTGCTATTTGTGGTGGCACGAGAAATAAAGTTGCTGATTATTTCGCATGTGGAAAGCCCGTTGTATCTACGGAAGAAGGAATGCGAGGGTTCAATGACGCCGTGCCGGACAGAGATTTTTTGCTCGCTTCCGATTCTGATGATTTTGTAGAAAAACTTTTAGATGTTTTATATGACGAAGAACTTTCCAAAAAGTTAGGGGAAAATGCAAGAAAATTGTCGTTAAAATATGATTGGAAAGTGTTAAGTAAAAAAATCTATGATGTATTTAATTCATATATTAGAGAATAATCATTAAATAAGTGACAATAATAAAATATGAAAATAACATATATTTTACCACATTCCCCAGAAGCTTGTGGGTTGGAAGACAAAAGCTTTCCTACCTTTAACCATTTCTCGCACAGATATTGCGGTATAATGGAGGAATTAGGACATGAAACTGAATTATTATATTTAGGGAGAAATAAAAAGGTAAAAAAATATAGAAAGAATCTTATTCAGTTTCCTATAACTTTTGGAAGCAAATTTGGAAAAGAGTTTTCTTTACCTTTACTTAAATATCTTATAAAATTGAAAACAGATATTGTCCATATTCATGGATCTTACCAGTATAATATCCTGCCACTTTTGATAATATTATATTTGAAACGAATACCGATAGTTATCCAACATCACGGAGGAGCATTTAATTATTCAAAACTTAAGGTTAGATTATATTACAAAGTGAAAGTATTATTGTCCAATATCTTATTTAAGACAATCGATGCGTTTTTATCTGTGAATGTGGAAGAGATTGAAAACTTGAAGAGAGCTGGTTTGCGTGAGAAAAATAAACTCATATATTTACCAGTTGGTGTTGATACCTCTATCTTCTTTCCTGAATCAAAGAGAGAAGCAAGAAAGAAATTAAATCTCCCTCAAGAAAAAAAATATATACTTTTTGTAGGACGCTTAGATAAAAATAAAGGTGTTGATTATTTAATAAAAGCTTTTGATTTACTCAAGAATAAGTATCCTGATACAATTTTGCTTATAGTTGGAGGTGGACCTGAATTGCAGAATTTGAAGCAATTAAGTAGGGAGCTCGGTATAAGTGATAGAGTGAAATTTACTGGGTTCGTTAATGAAGCAAGAGACCTTAGAACTTACTATAATGCTGCAGACATATGTGTCTTTCCATCCCTTACTGAGGCATTTGGCATTGTTACAATAGAGGCATTGGCATGCAGAAAGCCTATAGTAGGTACTAAAAAGCATATAAGGGGAAAGGTGTTAAAACATAGAGAAAATGCCTTATTAGCAGAATTAAGGTCTGTAGAAAGCCTTGCTGAGAATATTTCAATTTTGTTGGATAATCCAGAATTGGCTGATAAATTGAGTGAGAATGGCTACAATTATATCATTAATAATCTTGATTGGAAGAGGATAGGAGAGAAGTTGAATAACATATATCAGGAACTAACATAACTTGACAATGTTTCCGCACTTGAGCTTGGGAGCGGTTTTGGATATTTTGATATGTCATACGGAGGGGTATAGATGGAAATAGCTGCAATTTTTCTTCCTTTTTCCTTTATTGGTGGTGCGGAAAGGCTATTCTTGGAGACAGTTACCCTTTTAAGAGAAAGGAACCACATGGTTGATGTATACATATTTGGTGATATGAAAAACTTTCAGCAAATAGGCTATATAAATCCGATAATAGTTCCCTATAAGGAGACTATTCCTCTCATATCTAATTATTATATCTTTAAAAATCAATATAAAGCCATATCTCGATTAATAAATAATAAAAGCTATGATTTAATATTTTTTGGCACCATACAAAATTTATTTCCATTACTTGAATTAATAAAGTATCCTAAAGTTTGCTATATTCATGAGCCAGAGCGAAATCTTTATGATAAGCATATACGAAGCTATCTTTCGTTCAGTGAAAAACTTCTTTATTCCTGCAGAAAGATGATAAAATACCCTCTCGAAAAAAAATGGATAAACAAAGCTGATTGCATAATAGCAAATAGTAAATACACTCAAAACAACATAAAAAGGATATATAATAAAGATTCTGTAGTAATTTATCCAGCAGTGGATATATCCAAATTTACTACGATTAAAAAGAAGAGTAACAACATAATTTTTATTCCAGGGAGAATTGATTTTGTTAAGAATCAAATATTAGCTTTAGACGCTCTTTTAAGTATTAACCCATCTTATGAAATAAAAATATATATTACAGGGTATTCAATAAATCCTATTTCATATAAGCATGAAATATTCAAGAGGATTAAAAAGCTCAAGGAAAAAGGGTGGGACGTCCATGTCCTATGGTATATTTCAGATCAACAATATATAAAAATCCTACAAAATTCTTTAGTGACTTTGTATCCTGCTCGTTACGAACCGTTTGGTATGGTGCCAATAGAATCAATGGCGTGTGGCACACCTGTTATTGCGTTAAAAGAAGGGGGACCAATAGAGAGTATTATACATAACAAAACTGGATTTTTGTCCAGCAATCAAGTAAAGGAATACAAGAAATATATTCAATACTGCATTGATAACCCTCAAGATGCTAAAATAATGGGAAAGAATGGACGAAAGCTTGTAGAGCGTAAATTCACCTGGGATATTTTCATAAACAAGTTACAAAAAGTATTTGCATCTGTGGTTAAGAGTTGAAATTTAACATTACAGATAGATAAAATTATACACATATTTTACCATAATACTTCACCTAAACAGCATTTGCCCTTTCTTACTTTCTATTTATTAAATTTTTCAATTTTAAAACCCATCGCATATCCCTGCCAGTTAATTTTTCAAAAACTTCAACATCTTCTTCTGTGAATGTTTCTAAAAATAGTAGAGAAAGAGAATATATCACAGTAGCGCATAGAATTAATAGGAACATATTTATATCAAAGAAAAAGATAAAAACACCCATTATTAATCCGCTGATAAATGGTTTTGCGGATATCCTGTGTAAAGGAATTGCTCGGAAATTCTTAGAAACGAAGTAAAAGCTCATTATAAAAGTCAAAATTGCAGTCATCACCGAAGCGATACTTGCACCTGTATAACTCATTCTGGGAATCAGGATGAGATTGAGCATGATGTTTCCAAATGCGCAAAATGCAGTAATGTAAGTGCCAAGTTTTTGTTTGCCTATTGCTGTCAGGAGATTTCCGAAAATGGCATTACCAGAAGCGAATACGAGTCCCCATATTAATATTTTAAGCGCAATTGCAGAACCTGCAAACTCCACATCATATATCATCATGATAATTTTATCTGATAAAAGAGATACTCCTATTGCAATTGGTAATGTGATAATTAAAAGATACTTGAAACTTAACCTGTAACTTTGCTCTAACTTACCTCTTGATGTTTTAAAAGAAGCGGACATTACTGGAAACAATGAGGTCATAAGTGCACCTGGAATGAGGGAAAGAGGCTCACAAAGTTTGTATGCAGCGGAATAAAGTCCAACTTCTGCATCGCCCATCATCATTGAAAGCATAACTACATCTATACGATAATAGATCACCCATATAACAGTGGATAAAGCCAGTGGTAATGCTTCCTTAAATAAATATCTCCACAGTCCGAAATCAATTTCAAATCGTGGCTTGACGAACTTTCTTGAAAATTCATAATTGAGCAGTGCTTTGACCATCTCCGAAAACACTAACGCAATAATTATGTGCAAGAGCGTGCCCCTCGCAAAAATAATCCCCAATATGAGCCCTGCGGACAATCCCTTGAAAATTAATTTTGCAATTATGTTATATTCCATTCTGAGATTTGCTTCAAATATTGTGCGATAGAAATCGCTGAATGATACAAACAATAGCGTTAAAGAAGCGATATAAACATAAGTAGTGGTATCCGCAGGATATGACATCAGTGATATCACAACTATTGATGAAATAAATGCAATAACGGTCAATATCAATCGTATAATATATGCGTTGCCTATTAACTTTGGTGTAATTGAGGGGTCACGAGACATCTCTCTGACAAGAATTTGTTGAAGTCCCAAATCTGTTAGGATATTAAAGAAAGCAAGATATGCGAAAACGAAATTATATTTGCCGAATCCAGCAGTGCCTAAATATCTCGCAAGATATATTGTGACGACCAGTGAGATTAATCTGAAGACGATATCTCCAACAATAATAATACCTGTGTTCCTTGCGACCCTCCGCACCGTGCTCAATCAGACCCCCATCCCTTTAATACGCTAATTATGTTATTTTTCTTCTGAGCTTCCTGACGATAAAAAAATTATAATGAGCGTTTGATCCATATATCAGTGCTATTGGAAATTTCTAAAAGTCAATTTAAAGACTTTCTTGATTAATATCAATGTTAGAGAAAGGTAATTTTAAAAATATTCAATATAAAACAAGATCATTCGTCGGGAATTTTATGTAAAATTAAAAGAGAAATATGCAAAATTATTGTTTATTACATCCATAAATTGAGAAAAAGAGGTTCAGTTTAGTGCTTACATTTTTCCAAAAACTTATATATGGCATCATTTCATTCACACTATCGGTATGAGGGGGAAAGAAGATAGCGGGGTAAAAAGGCATGTCTCAATCTTTGTTTTTTTAAGTGTCGGTCTCTGCCTCCTATTTTGTATGGGCATAGTCAGTGCAACGCCTTCTATCGTGGCATGGTCTTCTTCTGGGGGAAACTCAACTTACAAGGATAATCCACAAGACCTCATATACAAGGTTCAGCCTGGAGATACCATCACCTTCACCGTGACAACAAACGAAACCTGCAACTTCACCTGGAAGGTTATGCTCGGAGCGGAAGTCCTTCAGACATATGAAGAAGACAACACAAAGACAAGCTCTTTCACATGGACTGTTCCTAACGAGATTTCAACCTGGGATATAGAAGTAGAAGCTTCAAACTATAAACCTGCACTCGGTCCTTACGAGCAAGACCATAAAATATGGACAATTACAACATCCCAACTTATTGAACTATCTCCAGGAGAAGATATACAATCTGCAATTGATTCTTTGCCGGTAGAAGGAGGAGTGGTTGAATTGAAAGAGGGAACATGGCATCTTAATAATGCAATGACCCCTATCGTAATTGATAGAAGCGGTATTACTTTAAGGGGACAGGGAAAAAACAAAACCGCACTATCTCTTACGGAACATATATCTCACGGGTTAATCAGGATTTCTGTATACAGAGATGATCAAGCATTTGAAGATGCCACTAAGCCCGAGCCCAACAGCTGCGGGGCATTAGAACCACAGGCAGATGAACTCTGCAATATATCAAATGTAGTAATAGAGGGCATTCATCTTCACGGTTTTGATCGTAAGTTTAGTAGCCATTTTGATAATTTAGCAATTGAGGGTCTTCTTTTCAAAAATGCAAAATTTTCAGATTTATGGATTGATAATTTTGGGGAAGGGTTTAAATTATGGAAATCGGTAAATAGCACATTTCAATATTCTCTAATGGAGCATACAGGCGGTCCTTTTTGGGATTTCGGACCTTTTTGCGGCTATACTCTTCGCCATAATATATTCCGCAACGGAGGGAACGGATATGTCATAAAATATAATGGTGCATGCGACCACAATATTTTTACAAATAACATCATTGAACACGTTAATGGATGGGCACTGCAACCTTATGGTATCTCTTCCTACAATACAATTACAAATAACCTGATTAGATATCCGAGTGGTCATGGTATATGGATGTGGGGTTTTAGCAATCTTGTTAAGGGTAATATTATTCACGACTGTGGGCTTGATGGCATTCGCATACGTGATAGCTATGCGTTTCATGACCCATCAATGAATATAAACAATGTTACTAACAATTTAATATATAATAATGAAGGAAGTGGAATAGCAACGCAAGTTGAATCTACTTCAGAGTATGCTACGAGAACCGCAAATATAATAAACAATGTCATCTACGGAAATGAAAAAGATGGTATTACATGCGATGGTCTTCTTAACGGAGTTCCTGTGTATGCGTATAACATAAAAAATAACATAATAATTAACAATAAAGGATACGGAATTAACTACATAGGCGGGGAAAGTATAAACCTATCATATAATGATGTATACAATAATTCTCTCGGAAACTATAATGGAATTTCACCTGGAGATGGAGATATTTCCGCTAACCCATTATTTGCTGACCCTGAAAATGAAGATTTCCACCTCAAATCGGAATACGGCAGGTGGAATCCTAATCAAAAACAATGGGTTTACGACTCTGAAACCTCTCCTTGCATAGACGCAGGGGATCCAACAGATGATTACTCAAATGAGCCTGATTATCCGAACGGAAGAATAAACTTAGGGGCTTACGGAAACACAGAGGAAGCCTCTTTTGGTAGTTCTCTTTCTACAGGCACTCTAAAAGGTAAGGTAACGGACAAAGACACTGGTTCTCCGATAGAAGGAGCTTTAATTGAAGCAAATTCCCACCAAACAACAACAAACTCAACGGGAGATTATATCTTAAGCTTACCTGTGGGAAACTACACAGTAACCGCTTCCAAAGAGGGCTATTACTTGAGCACTGCAACTGCAGAAATTTTAGCAAATCAAACAACAACCCTTAACTTCCAACTAACAAAAGACACAACACCGCCGGTAATTTACAATATAACCGTAAGCTCCATCACCTCTCACTCAGCAGTTATTTCATGGAAAACAAATGAATCTTCAACATCTCTCGTCAAATACGGAACATCCCCAGGATCCTATCCTTACTCTAAGGAAGATGCCTCCTACATCACTTCTCACATCATCACACTTACAGGATTATCCCCAAACACAACATACTACTTTGTTGTCAACTCAACTGATAAAGCAAACAATTCAGCTCAAAGCACTGAACAAAGCTTTAAAACAAAAGAACTTTCAAACATTGTCTATGTGGCAAGAGACGGCACTGGTGATTATAACTGCGATGGAGAAGATGACCAGATTGAAATAAATCAAGCAATAGCTTACATCAACAGCATAGGCGGCGGCATCGTTCATTTAAAGAACGGAACATTTGTTATCTCTGATTCCATAAACCTCTCCTCAAATCTAATCTTGGAGGGAGAAGGCGCAGAGAAAACGATAATAAAGATTGAAGATGGAAGCACAAAAGAAAATTGGGCCACTATTGTTGGAGACGGAATATCCAATACAATAATCAAAAATCTAACCATAGATGGTAATAAAGACAACTGCCCTGTTCCAAATGGAATAAACAGCGATGTTAATGCCATCAATCTCTACAACTCCAATAATCTCACAGTTGAAAATGTGAAAATGATTGATTTCTGGACTGATGGTGTTATGTTTATTCATTCAAGCAACTCTGTAGTTAAGGACTGTGAAGTTATTCAGGCAGGACATGAGGGATTGAGAGCAATTTACAGCGACAACATTACATTCTCAAACAACTATGTTTATTCAGCAAGAACAGGTAATGCTGGTATAAGAATATATGAATCAAGCAATTGCATCGTTGAGAGAAACTACTTCAATGTCTACGGCTTCGGCATTCTTATCAATCCTCAAGGCGGAGTTCCTTGTGGAAATAACATCTACCGAGATAATTACATAAAAGGTCACTACGGTTTGCCAGGAATAGCGCTTTGGCCTTGGGATACAGAGGTAAGCAATGAGACATTCATAAGAAACATCATCGCCAAAACTGACGGAACTCAAGAACCATACGGACACGGAATTCATCTCAGAACAAGGGGAACTGCAAGCCTCAAGAACATAAAGATAATAAACAATGTGATCAATAATGCAATAAAATCTGGAATATATGTGGAAGATGGGGCTGATGTGAGCAATATTGTTGCGAAGAACAATATCATTGTGAACAATGGTGGATATGGCATATATGGAAATGTCCTTTCATCATACAACGATGTGTGGAACAACAACGCTGGCAATTACGGCGGCGGTGCATCCGCTGGAAAAGGAGATATTTCCGCTGATCCGCTCTTTGCGTCACCACCGCATGACTTCCATCTGAAATCGCAGGCAGGCAGATGGAACGGTTCTGCTTGGGTCGTAGATAATGTCACATCGCCTTGCATAGATGCTGGCGTTCCTTTTGAAGAAGACCCTGTTTACGGCGACTATCGCAACGAACTGCCACCGAACGGAAGCAGGATAAACATGGGCGCATACGGAAACACAAAAGAGGCTTCAAAATCCGCTGGAAAGACATATAGCATTTCCGGATATGTGAAATATGAGAACGGAACGGGCATATTCAACGCTCATGTCACAAATAACAGGACAAGCGTAGAAGATTATACAGATGAGAACGGATATTATATTCTGCATGGATTGACAAACGGAACTTATCTGATAACTGCGAGCAAAACAGGATCACTTTCAAATTCAATCGTCGTGACAATCGCAGGAAAAGATGTTGAGAATGCGAACATCACACTCGCTGAAGACGCTTCTCCACCATTAATATTCTTTACATCTCCTACTACTGATCACACAACTGAAAACTGGGTATATGTAAATGTCACGGTCATAGATGAGAGTCCAACATCCTCGTTCATAAACTGGAACAACACGCTCGCAGCATACTGGAGCTTCAACACCGTCAACGAAACAAAATGGACGCCTGACTTCTCCGAACACCACAATCACGGTCGTTTGGGGGATGGGAGCACGACAGAAATGCCTGTTTTAACTGAAGGGAAGTTTGGACACGCTCTCAAATTTGATGGCGTTGATGATTTCATAAGAGTTCCCGATGCACCCAGTTTAGATGGCTTCGGTGACGGTGAAATCACCATAGAAGCATGGATCAAACCTGTTCTCGGCTCAAGAGGTTCCATCGTCAATAAGTATCTGTATAATTACACAA
>Ga0190286_1000492_pt1 | contig 16144 bp, 19 predicted proteins | sample 48691834_MG_FD_183241 | JGI IMG/M metagenome (GOLD analysis project Ga0190286, IMG submission 183241) | Hydrothermal vent microbial mat bacterial communities from Southern Trench, Guaymas Basin, Mexico - 4869-18-3-4_MG | ecosystem: Environmental > Aquatic > Marine > Hydrothermal vents >... | reverse complement strand
AGTAAGTATATGAGGGTTTATACAAGTGATGGAAGCCCTTCAAATATAACGAGATTTAGGGCATAGGGTCTAAAAAGCTGTAATCCCTGCAAGATGCCACTAGGGATAAATGGAAATAAGGAGATAACAGGGATTAAAAAGGTTATTAAAATCAATAATGAATTATTTGTATGTAAGAAGGTGCTAACCCATTTTATACCCTTTCTTATCATTTATGTTTTAGAAGGATTACAGAGATAGCTGATATAAATTAGTAATAGAGGGAAAAAGGCATGGATGTATAAGGATATCTTTAAGGAGGTAAAAAGATTGGGAATAGAATTCCACATTATATTTACAGGCTTTGTGCCACAGGAGGATCTAGTTTATCTATACAATGGGGCCAAACTCTCTCTTTTTCCCTCTATTTATGAATGTTTTGGCTTGCCAGTCTTGGAGGCAATGGCCTGCGGGGTGCCTGTAATTACCTCAAACATCTCATCACTTCCAGAAATTACAGGTGATGCTGCATTATTGGTCAATCCATTAGACCCAAAGGAGATTACAAAGGCTATTTTGAGATTGTTATATGACGAACAGCTATATTTAAGACTAATACAAAATGGGCTAAACAAGCCACAAAGATTTTCATGGAAAGATGTGCCTATGAAACATTGAAGACTTACTTAGAGGTATTGGCATGGTCATAATATAATTTCTGTGATAACTATGCAGCCAATCTGCGCTTTAGCTCACTTACATCACGTTCTAGATTTGCTACCCTTTGTTCAAGTTTATGGTGCTCATCTCTTCTAACAATTACTTCATAGAGGCGGTCTATCCTGCTATTTGTCTTTGCTATCTCAGCACGCAGTTCTATTCTTAGATCCCTAATCTCCTGCGCTAATTCTTCTCTCACTGTATCAATCTTTTTATTTGTCTCATCAATCCTCTGCCCCAACTCCTTCCTTACCGCATCAATCCTCTTATTTGTCTCATCAATCCTTCGGCTCTGATCCACTAAGTGGCTATTTACATCATCTAGCCTCTTGTTAATAAGGCCCAGGGAGGCTTTAATCTCAGCATTTTCCTTTTTAATGCTATTTAGTTCAGGGACAATCATTTCCTGAAGGGCTGTCCTAACTATATTAGTTATATCCATTTTCTTTCCTCCTTTTGTATTCTTAAATGAAATTTTTAATTTTTCAAGATTTTATCAAGAATTTAAGTTCTTATGGAATTTCTACCACGCTATCATCTCCAATCATTAGCTTTAATGCCTTTGGGGGGGTGGAGTTTTTGACAATTCTAGAGTGTTTGCCAATAAGGGCATCCTCCAGGCGCTCGATATTGATTACCTCAACCTCATCTAGCAAGACGCAGTGCTCTAGGGAGGCATTAATAATCTTTGATCTGTGGCCAATGCTTGTGAAAGGGCCAATAAATGAATTTTCAATCAGGACATCTTCCCCAATTACTACTGGCCCTCTTATCTGGCTATTTATTACCCGAGAAGAAGAAGGCAATATTACCCGCCCGCTAATAACACTATTTTTGGTCTTCCCCTGTACATCTCGCTCAATCCACTTATCCAAAACAATGGTATTGGCCTCAAGTAGATCGTCTTTTTTTCCTGTATCTAGCCACCACTCTTTTAAGATATAACTTAAAACAGGGCAGTTCCAATCTAGTAGCCTCTGAATGGCATCTGTGATCTCTAGCTCCCCTCTAAAGGAGGGCCTTATGTGTTCTATGGCCTCATGAATTTTAGAGGAAAACATGTAGATGCCCACCAGGGCCAGGTCAGAGGGAGGTTGTTTTGGTTTTTCTATAAGACGTAGCACCTGTCCCGATTCATCTATCTCAGCTACACCAAAGCGAGAGGGGTCAGGGACCTTTTTTAACAAAATTAATGCATCTGGCATCTCTTTAAGGAATCTTTGATAAAATTGTTTCAGATCTGCACCAATGAGGTTATCACCTAGATACATCAAAAATGGACTGTCTTTCAAAAAAGATCTAGAGATCTTTACAGCATGGGCTAGACCAGCCGGCTCTGGTTGCAGGATATAATCAATATTTGCCCCCCACTTGTTAGCCTTATTCACTGCCTGCCTGACTGCCTCCCCTGTTTCTGGGGCAATGACAATGCCAATATCATTTATGCCAAGCTTTATGATATTCTCCAACACATAAAACAAAATGGGCTTATTGGCGATGGGCACAAGTTGTTTGGCACCAGTATAGGTAATTGGCCGTAAGCGAGTCCCCTTACCCCCACTTAAGACTAGGGCCTTCACTTAATCAACTCCTTTTTTAAAATCTCTAATGCTTCATCTAGTCTATAAGGCCTTTTTTTCAAAATTTTTGAGGCCTTTGAGGTATCTAAGGATGAGTCCCTTGGCCTTTTGGCTATCCTTTTTAATTCGTCCATTTTTATTGGGATTATTAAATCTTTATCTAATTTAAATTTATTTGCAATCTCTAGGGCAAAATTGTAGGTTGAAATCCTTGTTGCCCCAGCTAAGTGAAATTTTCCAAAAAGTCTCCTCTCTGCTATCTCTAAAATCATCTCTGCCAAATTTGTATTTAATGTAGGGGTAATGTATTGGTCTATAACAACCCTAACCTCTTCTTTTTCTTTGAGTTTATCTATAAGCCATAAGGCAAAATTGATCTTTCCCGTTGCTGGCCTTGCCCCGTAGATAACACAGGTCCTTACTACGCAATCACAATAATCCTCTCCAAGTAATTTGGTGTATCCATAATAGTTTATAGGGTTAGGTCTGTCCTCTTCCACATACATCCCCTTTTTCCCAGAAAAGACATAGTCTGTTGAGATATAGATAAAGAAGGAATTTAACTGCCTAGCAACTTTGGCAAGCCCCTTTGTCCCTTCAAAATTTATTTTATAGGCCAACCCTTTATCACTCTCGCATTTATCAACATTTGTAAGTGCCGCTGTGTGGATTATGACCTCTGGTTTTATTTGAGAAATAATATCAAAATTGTTTTGTGTGAGGTCTAATTTAAAGGGATTACCAAATTGAGGCACATTATGGCAATATCCAGAATATACCTGATGATTTTCCTCAGTAGCAATTTCACAAATCTTTCCTCCTAATAGGCCACTTCCGCCTGTAACCAAAATCTTCATTACCACCTCAATTTCCATGGGGTCATATGTAAGACCCTCTCATTAGCCAGGGGCCTCCACCACCACTCATTTTCAAGGTACCACTCTACTGTCCTCTTTATTCCTTCCTCAAAATTATATTTTGGTTCCCAACCCAATCCCCTAATTTTTTCAGAATCAAGGCTATACCTGATATCATGCCCTGGTCTGTCCTCAACAAATTCTATTAAATCCTCATCCTTTTTCATAATTTCAAGAATTTTTTTAACAACTTCTATATTGGTCTTTTCCTCACCACTTGATATGTTATATATTTCCCCTCTTTTCCCTTTATCTATAAGTAATTCTATTGCCCTGCAGTGGTCTTCAACATAGATCCAGTCCCTTATATTTTTACCGCTTCCATAAAGGGGCACCTTCATATCCATCAAGGACCTAATAATGGTTTTGGGAATAAGTTTTTCTGGGAATTGATATGCACCATAATTATTTGTGCACCTTGTGATTAAGGCATCTATTTTGTATGTCCTCACATAGGCCAAAACAAACATATCTGAGGAGGCCTTACTTGCGGCATAAGGTGATGAGGGCCATAGTCTATCATCTTCCTTAAATGACCCCTCTTTAATATCACCATATACCTCATCTGTGCTTATATGAATTAGTTTTATATCTTGGTTATTCTCCCTTATCGCCCTTAAAATTATGCACGTTCCCATGACATTGCTTTGAATAAAGTTAAAAGGGTCTGATATACTTCTGTCAACATGTGTTTCAGCTGCAAAATTTACTATAACATCTACTTTCTTAACAAGTTTGGCCATCAATTCATAATCACAGATATCTCCTAAGATAAATTCATAGTCTAAATCCCTCAGGTTATCTAAATTAGAACCAAATTTCATAGCATCTACCACATATACTTTATCGGCCTTATCAATCATATATCTTACAAAGTTGCTTCCAATAAAACCCAAACCGCCTGTAACAAGGATGCGCATCAGTCTTCTCCTAAATAGGAAAAATTATTATCCGCCTTCTCCAAGGTTGGCCATTTGCTATCCCTTTCTGAGAGGATAGGCCGCTTTACTGGCCAATCTATGTTTAGGCTAGGGTCATTCCAGATAATGCCTGCCTCATGCCCTGGTGAATAAAAATCTGATACCTTATAGATTATTTCAGTATCATCTGTTAGGGTGCAGGCCCCATGGGCAAACCCCTTTGGAATATAGATTATGTACTTATTTTCCTCTGATAGTATAACACTAACCCACTTGCCATATGTAGGGGAGCCCTTTCTTATGTCTACAGCCACATCAAATACAGCCCCTTTTACAACCCTTACAAGCTTGGCCTGTGCCTTTGGATTAAGTTGATAGTGTAGGCCTCTTAAGACCCCCTTCTTGGACCTTGAGTGATTATCCTGTACCCACTCCTCCCTAATCCCAAATCTTTCAAAGTCAGACCTTTTAAAGGTCTCCATAAAAAAACCCCTTTCGTCTCCAAACACCTTTGGTTTTATTAAGACAATTTCAGGGATTTGAAGCCTTTGGAACTCAAAGGGCATTATTTTATCTCGTATCGGTTTCTTAAGCTGATAATTTATTTTTCTTAAAAAGCCTTGTCAAGGCCTTATTTTTTTTCTATCTTTAATTATAATTATGCCTATCAAAAAATATAAAGACATTAAGCAGGCTGAGAGGGATCAATGGGTTTTTTCCCCTGATGATTTATATTTTAAAAGGGCATTTGGACTGCTTAGGAGCTCTCTTCTTAAGAAGATAGTAAGAAATTTCCCTAGAGGCATTTATAAGTATAAGAGCATTGAAGATGCACAAAAGGATATTTTTAATAATTTAATAAAAAAAGGAGACTAGCCTGGATCTAGACGAGATCTTTCTTAAGATATGTAATGCATTTAATAAGAATGGGGTTAAATATATAGTTATAGGTGGTTTTGCTATAATTATTCATGGTTTACCTAGAACAACTGCGGATATAGATTTTTTAGTTGATATGACACCTGAAAATGTACATGAAATTAAAAAATCCCTTTTAGAGATCTTTAATGATAAGTCCATAGAGGAGATCAAAGCCGATGATCTGGAGAATTATGCTGTTATCCGCTATGGTACACCTGAAAATTTTTATATAGACATTATTGGACATATTGGCAAAGTAGCTACATATAGGGATGTAAGTCAAGATATAGAAGTCTATGAGATCTCAGGTGTGAAAATTCCTGTTTGTGGGATAGAGACACTAATAAAAATAAAACAGACTGTAAGGCCAAAAGATAGAATGGATCTAGAATTTCTTAGGGAAAAATTAAAGCAAAGGCAAAAGAGAGGTGAGGACAGCAATCATTCATGACTGGCTTGTTACCTTGGCAGGGGCAGAAAGGGTATTAGAGGCTATCTATGAGATCTATCCCTCACCTATATTTACCCTTGTTGCCGACAGGAAAGCGCTGAAAGATTCTATATTTAAGGATGCAAGGTTAAAAGGGAATTTAAAGAGTTTATAGAAAAGATTTATCTATGAATTTTATCTTATCAGTGATATAATAGAGCAATGAGCAAGAGGGCATGGTTTTTTATCTTCCTTTTACCTCTTTTCTTTTTGTCTGTAGCAGAGGCCCTTGAAAAATATCAAGAGATAATAAGTAAAAATATCTTCTCTCCAGAGCGTAAGTACGAACCAATGGCTGATGAAGATGGAAATCCAACACAAGATAGGATAAAGAAGAGGCTCCACCTCCATGGGGTATTTACCATTAAGGGCAATAGATATGCATTGGTAAAGGTAGATAAGTCCCTTCAAAATGAGCTAAAGCTCTCTACCAGTTCCACCGGCTATGTTAGACTAAAAGAGGGTGATTCCCTTGGCCCATACACTGTAAGCTCTATCACATCTGAAGAATTAACCCTAAAAGACCCACAGGGGAGAATTTTTGCTATAAATATAGAATACTCGATAGGAAAAGTAAAGATGCCAAGGCCCCGTACCACATCTACCCAGAAGCCCAAAACAAGTCCTAAATTGCCTTTTAAACATAAATCCAACCCCTTTTTGCCGAAAAGACTCCATCCAAAAAAGAAGTAAAATTTAATGAAAGTTGAATTTTTCAGGCACAATATAGGCAAAAAAGATTGATATTTAGGAATTAAAGGCACTTGAGGCATTAGTCTTGTTATGTTAAACTGATTTTATGTTAAATATTGAAAATGTAAAGGGAAGGCTAAAGAGGGTATTTAATGAGCAGCAGGCAAGTGTATTGGCAGAGATAATAGTCAAGGCTAGGGATGAGCTTGTTAAGGTAAGTGATTTTAATGAACTAAAAGAGATAGTAAGGGACCTGGCAAAGAGTCAAAAGGAGCTGGCAGAGGCACAAAAGAGGACAGAGGCAAGGGTAGAGGAACTAGCAGAAGCACAGGGAAGGACAGAGCAAAGGCTAAATTCCCTAGCCCAAAGGGTAGAGGAGCTGGCAGAGGCACAAAAGAGGACAGAGGAAGAGATAAAGAGATTGGCCAGGGGGCTTGTAAGTACTAGGACCGAACTTGGTGGCCTTGCAAGGAGCGTAAGCTATTCCTTAGAGAATGAGGCCTACAGGGCCCTCCCCTCCTACCTAAAGAGGCACTATGGGATTGAGGTATTGGAGAGGTTTATAAGAACCGAGATAGATGGTGAAGAGATAGATATATTTGCCAAGGCAAAAATGGATGGAAAAGATGTCTTAATAGTAGGTGAGACTGAGCTTAAGCTTAGCAGTGTGGGCAAACTAAAAAGGCTTGATAAAAAGGTCTTGGTTGTAAAAGAGAAGTTTGCAGAAAAAGAGATAGTAAAGCTCTTTGTAACACACTATGCAAGACCTCAGATAAAGAAAAAGGCAGAAGAGAGGGGGATAATCATAGTTCAAAGCTTTGAGTGGTGAGTCTTAGTCTATAGGCCTTTTCTATAACCCTTTTTAAATTATGGGACAGCCCAAGGCTACTTAATTTATTTAGGGGTTCAAAGATAAATTCCTTTATATCTGAATTTGCAACAGGGTTCCCTGATAAGGCAGTGCACAAAAAGTCAATGACTACATAATGATACATTATTTTTCCCTCTTTATCAGGGATGATACAATCTATCACATCTACTATCCTCTCTGGCCTTATCTCAAGACCTAGCTCCTCCTTTACCTCCCTTATTATGGCCTCCCTTATGGTCTCGCCTATCTCTACTACCCCTCCAGGGATGCTCCAAGTGTTAGCAGATGGGGGATTTTTCCTCTTTATTAAAAGCACACTATCTTCTTTAAATATAATAGCCCCCACACCTACAATTGGGTATCTAGGATAAGTACGCCTCATCTATAAATCCCTACTGTCCAAGATAAATGTTACTGGCCCATCGTTTACGAGATAGACAGACATCTTTGCCCCAAATATACCTGTGGCCACAGAGACGCCATATGACCTTATTTCAGAGACAAATGCCTCATACATCCCCTCTGCCTTATTGGCTGGTGCCGCCTTATCAAAAGAGGGCCTCCTCCCCTTGCGGCAATCCCCCAAAAGTGTGAACTGGGAGACAATAAGCATCTCCCCATTTATATCCTTTAAGGAAAGGTTCATTTTCCCATCTTTATCCTCAAAGATACGTAAAAAGACGATCTTTTTTGCCAATACCTTAATATCCCTTTCATCGTCTTCTTTGTGTATGCCAATTAGGGCCAAGATCCCATTTTTTATCCCTGAGACCCTCTTTTCCCCTACCTCTACCCATGCCTCCTTTACCCTCTGAATGACTGCAAGCACGCACTTTTATTAACAGTTTTTTCATGATAAGTAAATAAAAAAATGAATCGTGCATCTGTCTTGCTTATAAACCCATGGATATATGATTTTGCTGCATATGACCTCTGGGCAAAGCCACTGGGCCTCCTATACCTGGCAAGCCTTTTGAGGATCAATGGATATGAGGTTAAATTTATTGACTGCCTTGATATGTATCACCCTGATCTTGATAAAGAACCTGGATTAAAAAGGGGAGTTAGGCGAAGATATGGCACAGGTAGATTTTATCGCCAAAGGATGCCAAAGCCCTTGTGTCTTAAGGATATTCCAAGATACTATTACCGCTATGGCCTAAGTCATAGGCTATTTGTTAAGGAATTAAATAGAATTGAAAGGCCCCAAGCCATTTTGGTTACCTCAGCAATGACATATTGGTATCCTGGCGTCTTTGAGGTCATAAGGATTTGCAAGGGGATTTGGCCAGGTGTACCCGTTATCCTAGGCGGTATCTATGCCACCCTCTGCTACAGTCATGCAAGGTCTTATAGTGGGGCAGATTTTGTTATAAAAGGGCCTGGAGAAGGGCAGATTTTGTCTCTATTGGAGGAGATTACAGGAAAGAGGCCATCAATTTTTTTGGATTCTTCCTCCCTTGATGACCTTCCTTACCCTGCCTTTGATCTAATAAGAAAGATTGATTATGTCTGCCTTCTTACATCAAGGGGTTGTCCATTTCGCTGTCCATACTGTGCTAGCCATATCCTACAGCCAAGATTTTATCAAAGGAAACCAGAGGGTGTCTTTAGGGAGATCCTTTTTTGGCATAAAAGATATGGTGTGAGGGAGTTTGCCTTTTATGATGATGCCCTTCTGATCAATGCAAAAGAGCACATAGCCCCAATCCTAGAGATGGTTATTGCAGAGAAAATAAAGGTTAATTTCCACACACCAAATGGCCTTCATATCAGATTCATTGATACTAAACTTTCAAGGCTTATGTATAAAGCAGGTTTTAAGGTTATCCGTCTGGGGCTTGAGACTGCCTCAGATGAAAATAGATTAGAAAAAAAGACAAATTATGAAGAATTTATTCAAGCAATAAGCTATCTAAAGGAGGCAGGATTTAAGGAGGAGCAGATAGGTGTTTATCTCCTTATGGGGCTGCCACACCAAGACCCTAGGGAGGTAGAAGAGGCCATAAAATTGGTAAAGGGACAAGGGGTTGTGCCCCATCTTGCAGAGTACTCACCAATTCCTGGCACAAAACTCTGGAAAGAGGCCATCCGTTGCTCCCGTTATGACCTAGAAAATGAGCCACTTACCCAAAACAACTCTGCTATGCCCTGCCTTAGTGAGAAGTTTAGTTGGGCCCATGTAAAGAGGCTAAAAGAGTTACGTTTTAGCTAAGTCAGTATTGACATTATAATTATAATGACGATATAGTGATAAAAGGAGGGAAGATGGGGTTAGAAAAAGATAAGATTGAGGCAAAGATAGACCTGCCCCCCTTCTCTTTAAAGGAATGGAAGGGGGGGATTAGCCTAATAAATGGAATTTCCTTAGAGTTTTTGCGAAAACACAAGATATTTCTATTTAACCTAGAGGACAATCGATTTGGCATTGTCGTCTCTCCCCCCATTGATTGGGAGACAATAGAGAATCTAGAGAGGTTCTATGGGAGGCATGCCGCCCTCTATAGGGCATCAGAGGAGGAAATTGAGCAATTGATCCAAGAATTTTATGAATTGCAGGCAGGCGACCTAGAGGAGGTGACCCGCTCAGCAGAGGAGGAGGTAGATTTTTGGGAGGAGATGGACTTAGAGCACCTTAAAGACATGGCCTCAGAGGCACCTGTAGTGCGTTTGGTAAATCTTATTATTAGAAAAGCACTTGAGATGCGTGCCTCTGATATCCACTTTGAGCCATTTGAAAAGGAGTTTCGCGTAAGGTTCCGCATTGATGGTGTACTGCATGATGTGGAGACCCCACCAAAGAGGTTACAGGCCCCTATTATTTCCAGACTAAAGCTAATGGCAAAACTAAATATTGCAGAACGCCGCCTCCCACAGGATGGTCGGATAAAGATAAAAATTGGTGGAAATGAGCTAGATATCCGTGTCTCCACCCTACCTACTGTCTTTGGTGAGAGTGTGGTACTGCGCCTGCTAAATAGGGAAGAGGGGATATTGAATCTGCACGAACTGGGGCTGGATGAGGGGATGTTTGAGCAATTTAATCGGCTTATCCACCTACCATATGGCATTATCCTGGTAACTGGCCCTACGGGCTCTGGGAAGACCACCACCCTCTATGCGGCCCTGTCCACTATCAATGATGCAGAAAAAAAGATTATTACAGTAGAGGACCCAGTAGAATATCAACTCTATGGTATAAATCAGATTCAGGTAAAACCACAGATCAACCTTACATTTGCAAATGTGCTAAGGTCTATACTACGCCAAGACCCTGATGTTATCCTCATTGGTGAGATTAGGGACAGGGAGACAGCGGAGATAGCTGTTCAGGCATCCCTTACAGGTCATCTGGTATTTTCTACACTGCATACAAATGATGCCATTGGGGCCATTACCAGGTTGCGTGATATGGGTATTGAGGCCTACCTTGTCTCGGCCTCTTTAATAGGTGTATTGGCCCAGCGTCTGGTCAGGGTATTGTGTCCAAGGTGTAAGGTACTGCAGCCTGTTTCCCCAGAGCTAAAGAGGCGTATTATAAGGGAGATTGGGGAGGAGCCAGGGAATATCCCTTCAGATATCTATCAGGCAAGGGGTTGTGAGTATTGCGCATATACGGGCTATAGAGGGAGGATTGGCATCTTTGAGCTTATCCCTATAGATGATGATTTCAGGCGTTTGGTATTAAAAGATGCACCAGAAAATGAGCTTGAAGGACTGGCCAAATCTAAAAGATTAAGGACATTAAAGCAGGATGGTTGGGAAAAGGTAAAGAAGGGAATTACTACCTTAGAAGAGGTATTGAGGGTAGCACAATAGGTATGCTTTTTTCATATCAGGCAATAGACCTTAATGGGAGGGTAAAAAAGGGGATATATGATGCCTCCTCAGAAGAAGAGGTAATAAGTTTTTTAAAAGAAAATAACTATCTTCCTATTCAAATCAAGGTCTATGCCCACAAGCGTGGTCTAAGGAATATCCTCTTTAGGCCTCAAAAAAGGCTAAAGATAGGGCAGGTATATCTCTTTACCAAGGAGCTTGGGAACTTGCTTAGGGCTGGTGTACCATTAAACAAGGCCTTACAGGTTATTGCCGCTACCAGTGAGGGGATTGTTAAAGAGCTTGTCCAAGAGATCCAAAAAGACATTGAGGCAGGGTATGCATTTTCTGAGGCCCTACAAAAGAGGGGGCATTTCTCTAAGATGTATGTAAACCTAGTTAAGGCAGGTGAGGTAAGTGGTGCCCTAGATGAGGTACTGAACCAGTTGAGTATCTACTTAGAAAGGGTACAGGCCATCCAAGGGCAGATCAGAAGTGCCATGATCTACCCAACCATTTTGCTTAGTCTGGGCCTAATTTCTGCATTTTTGATATTAGTACTAGTAATACCAAAATTTGGGATAATCTTTGAGGACCTGGGGCAGAATATGCCATTTTTGACCAGGGTCTTGTTGGCTCTAAGTCATTTTACAAAAAAGGCATTTTGGGGTTTCCCCCTTATCCTTATAGGCCTCTTTTATTTTATTAAGTATACCCTAAAAAGGCCATCAGTAAAGCAAAGACTTGAGAGGTGGTTCCTCAATCTACCAGGGCTAAAGACCCTTATCCTTTTAGAGGAATGGGGGCGCTTCAGCCGGACAGTGTGCATCCTCCTGCGTGGTGGCCTGCCACTGCCAAGGGCCTTGGATCTGGCAAAGGATGTTTTTCATATTGATATCCTAAGAGGGCATATAGTAGATTCAATAGAGGCCGTAAAGAGGGGACAGACCCTAGGCAGTAAACTTGCCCAGCTTCCCTTTGTACCCTCAATCTTGATTCAGCTATCAAGATTGGGGGAGGAGACAGGGGATATGGCAGCCAGTATGGAACATGTGGCAAATGAGCTAGAGGAGAGATTGCAAGATAGGATTAGGGTAAGTTTGAGCTTCTTGGAGCCTGGTTTGATCATCTTTATTGGCCTGCTTTTGGGGAGTATGATTGTCTCTATGCTACTTACTATATTTAGTCTAAACGAGATAAGCTTTTAATCCCACTATCAGTCTTTCTAATTACCTTTTAAAAATTAAAATTGACAATTTTTTTAAAAAAATCTATAAAGGCATCTAAAATGCAGACTGCCTTTGTTTTTCCAGGACAGGCCTCACAATATGTAGGGATGGGTATGGACCTGTGGGAGAAATCACATGAAGTGAGGGACATCTTTGCTACCGCAAGTGATATATGTGGTTTTGATATAGAAAAGATATGCTTTGAGGGGCCAATAGAGGCCTTAAATGAAACCATAAACCTTCAACCGGCCTTAGCCACGGTAGAAATATCCATGTTTTTTGCCCTAAGGCACATCGGGATTGAACCAGATGTCCTAGCAGGCCATAGCCTGGGTGAATACCCTGCCCTTTATGCCGCTAATGTCCTTTCTTTAGAGGATACATTTAAAATAGTAAAGGAGAGGGCAAGGTTGATGCATGAGGCGTCAGAGAAATACCCTGGTGGGATGTTGGCCATCTTAAGGCTAGACATAGAGAAAGTAAGAGAGATATTAAGAGATTATTCAGCAGAATTGGCCAATTATAATTCACCAAAACAGATAGTAGTTAGTGGAAGGCGAGAAGAATTAGAGGAGATAAAAAAAAGGGTAAATACCGTTGGAGGGAAGGGTATTATATTAAATGTAAGTGGGCCATGGCATAGCTCTTTTATGAAAGAGGCAAAAAGGGCATTTTCTGACTTCTTAGAGGGAATAGAATTTAGACCCCCACGTATTCCAATATTTTTTAATGTCACTGCGGATATAGAAAATGAACCTAAAAAGATAAAAACAGTGATGTGTCAACAATTATGTTCACCGGTGTTATGGTGTGAAGAGGTGAAAAATATGTACACTCAAGGTGTTAAGAGGTTTATTGAAGTGGGGCCAAAAAAGGTACTGTGTGGGCTTATTGAGAGGATACTGCCCGATGCGCACATTTATCCTGGTGAGGAGATAATTCTAAATAGATTCAAATGAAATAGCAAGTTCACCGCAAGCTAAGGTTATACCTGTAAAAGGTCTAATGGAACACGGAATATTTTTCCTCATTGGTGGCCTGATATTAGGTTTTTCCATGGCCTGGAATCTTGGGGCAAACGATGTGGCAAATGCCATGGCCTCGGCTGTGGGTGCTAGGGCCATTACCATTAAACAGGCAGTTCTTATTGCAGGTACGTTGAATGTTATTGGTGCAGTCTTTATTGGAGGGCATGTTACAGAGACCATAAGAAAGGGGATTGTCTCTATTGACAAGCTCTCGGCGAGTCCTGATTTGGTTATGATTGGTTGCTTTTCCGCCCTTTTTGCTGCCAGTTTTTGGGTATTTTTGGCTACATGGGCAGAGATGCCCGTTTCCAGCACTCACTCCATTGTAGGGGGTATGCTGGGCTTTGGCATTATAGCAGGTGGGCCGGGGGTAGTACACTGGGGAAGGGTATTTGAGATAGTAGCTAGTTGGGTGATCTCTCCTTTTTTTAGCGCAGTTCTAGGGTTTATTATGTTTACCATTATTAGAAAATTCATCTTGGAGAGGGAGGATGTTAAAAGGTGGACAAAAAATCTAGGGCCATTATTCATCGGATTTTCTGTATTCATTATGTCTATGTCCTTTTTTTTAAAGACACCTCTAGGTAAAAAACTCAAATTGAGCGGTCTTTCTTGTGTTGCCCTCTCTCTTCTTCTTTGTCTGATCTCTATAATCATTGGCTTGTTATTGATAAAAAGTTGGCTCACAAGACGCTCACGCATGGGGGTGGAGGATGTCTTTAGAAGGCTCCAGATATTTACATCCTGTTATGTGGCATTGAGTCAGGGGGCAAATGATGTGGCCAATGCCGTAGGGCCACTAGCAGCTATCTATTTTATTGTAACTACAGGTAAAATCCAGACACAAATTCCTGTTCCCACTGTATTTCTTGCCTTTGGTGGTGTGGGTATTGCCATTGGGATATTTACCTTTGGTTATAAGGTAATACGTACATTGGGTTTTAGGATTACTCAATTGACAAATACTAGGGGTTTTTCTATGGATACAGGCACAGCTACTACAGTGCTCATAGCCTCTAAGTTGGGCCTACCTGTCTCTACTACCCATGCTGCTGTAGGGGCAGTAATTGGAGTGGGGTTGGCCAGGGGTTTTGAGGCCGTCAACCTGAAGATTGTCTTTAAAATCATCATCTATTGGCTTATCACACTCCCTATAGTAGCCCTTACTTGTATAGGGATATTTAAATTATTAACATTTATCTTTTTATAGGGGGAAAGGATGAGGGTTCCATTTATATCTAGCTTTATAAGTGCCCCTTTTGAAAAGCTTGTTGCCTTCTGCAGTAAGGTACAAGAAGGGATGAAGGCATTGAGGGAGGCAGTCTTGGCCTATCTAAATGAGGACTATGAGCACTTTGATGCATGGACCAAAAAGGTAATCAGTATCGAACAAGAGGCAGATGAGATGAAGCGGGAGATAAGGAATAGTTTGCCGAGGGGGGTATTTATGCCCGTAGACAAATTTCAATTTTTTACATTGCTAAGGGAGTTAGACCAAATCTTGGATAGGGCAGAGGATATTGTGGTCTGGCTCTCATTTAAGAGGGGAATGGTCATCAAAGAGATAAAAGGAGACCTATTGGGACTGCTTGATACATCGATTGAGGCCGTGGAGATCTTGTGTGGAGTGATCAAGATGACTACAGAGGCATTTGGTTTTATAAAGAAGAGAAGAGAGGAGATCAAGCAGGAAATAAGGTCAGTGAGGTACAAAGAGTGGGAGTCTGATCAAATTGCCCAATGTATGATAAGAAGGCTATTCACATTAGAGGGCTATGATTTTCTCACAATTCATCATATCTTAAGGGCTAGTGCCTATGTGGGGAATATTGCAGACCATGCTGAAAATGCAGCTGATATCATCAGGGTAATGATTGCCAGGTAGGCTTGCATTTACTTGGCAATCAAATTATTATTTAGCAGGAGGTAAGCATGGCCTTATCTACTATTGAAGAGGCATTAGAGGACATTCGTCAGGGAAAGATGATCATTTTGGTTGATGATGAGGACAGGGAGAACGAAGGGGATTTGTGCATTGCTGCAGAAAAGGTGACGCCAGAGGCCATCAATTTTATGGCAAAGTATGGCAGGGGCCTTATATGCCTTGCACTGACACCAGAGAAGGTGGATCAGCTTAAGCTACCACTTATGGTAACAGATACCCATCCAAGCCCGCCTCAGGGGACGGCCTTTACTGTATCCATTGAGGCCCGTTATGGTGTGACTACTGGGATCTCTGCCCATGATCGGGCAGTGACTATACTTACGGCCATAGCCGATGACGCAAAGCCAGAGGACTTGGTCACCCCAGGGCATATATTCCCGCTTAGGGCAAGGGATGGGGGTGTCTTGGTGAGGGCAGGGCATACAGAGGGTTCTGTGGATTTGGCCAGATTGGCAGGCCTTAAACCAGCAGGTGTGATCTGTGAGATTATGAACGATGATGGGACGATGGCAAGGATGCCAGACCTTGAAAAATTTGCAAAAAGACATGGACTAAAGATCATTACTATTGCTGATTTAATTGCATACAGATTAAGAAATGACTCTTTGGTGAGGCGTATAGCAGAGACCATGCTACCTACGGCCATTGCCGGTGAGTTTAGGGCCATTGTCTATGAAAGCGATGTGGATACAAATCACCACCTGGCACTAGTAAAGGGGGAGATTGATTCAAATAGACCCATTTTGGTAAGGGTCCACTCCCAATGTTTAACAGGGGATGTCTTTGGCTCGTTGCGGTGTGACTGTGGTGCCCAACTTCATGCCGCTATGAAGAAGATAGAGGAAGAAGGCAATGGTGTGATTGTCTATATGCGCCAAGAGGGAAGGGGAATTGGCTTTGCAAACAAGATGAAGGCATATGTCCTGCAGGATCATGGTAAAGATACTGTGGAGGCAAACCTTGCCTTAGGCTTTAAACCAGATTTGAGGGACTATGGAATAGGTGCCCAGATCTTGAGGGATCTTGGTGTAA
>Ga0190286_1000490_pt1 | contig 16210 bp, 12 predicted proteins | sample 48691834_MG_FD_183241 | JGI IMG/M metagenome (GOLD analysis project Ga0190286, IMG submission 183241) | Hydrothermal vent microbial mat bacterial communities from Southern Trench, Guaymas Basin, Mexico - 4869-18-3-4_MG | ecosystem: Environmental > Aquatic > Marine > Hydrothermal vents >... | reverse complement strand
TCTCTTTTTCTTTTCTGAAAATCTCTGCATCCTTATCAACTACAAATACAGGCACTTTGGACCTTTGCAATAGGTTGGTAGTGATATTGCCGCCATAGAGTTTTTCTAAAAGTAATTTTATCTTAAACCTCCTTCTGCGCCCAATCACAATAAGCTGCACACCCTCTTTTTCTGCTAAGCGTAATATCTTGGCCGTAGGGATGCCTACATCTATATATCCCTTACAATTAATGCCTAACTCCAAAAGCCTCCTCTTCCATTCCCCAAAATGGATATAGGCAATCTCCTTTAACCTCTCTTCTTCGTCCTTCAGGTAGCCACCATATGGGACAAATGCTACTTTCTCCCTCTCTATTACATGTAAAAGCACTACTTCCTTAAGCCCAACCTTGCGAAGGTCTAGTAAGGTTTCAACTATGTTAAAGGTTGACTCCTTAAAATTTGTGGCATAAAGCAATTTTTCTATCACAAATTTACCTCCCCTAACCCGCTTTGGGCACTAGGAGTATGGGCAGTTGTGAATCTTGTACCAACTTACGGGAGACACTGCCAAGCCACCTTGCCCTCCAGGCACCCTTGCCTGTGGTCCCTGCAACAACCATGCTGATATTGTGCTCACTGATGGCATTTTTGATCTGTTCAACAACCTCACCCATATAGAGGTGAAACTCTGAGGAGATCCCCTCAGTGCTTAGGGTATCACAGACCTCTTCTAGCCTTTTTTTGTTTTCCTTCTCTATTTTTTGGATCTCTGTCCTATTTAGGCCTTTTATGGATTTTTCAGCAATAACATGGATAACTACTACATTTTTTAGGATATCTTTAAGGGCAATCAAATACTCAATGGCCCTTTCACAAGGGGAAGACCAATCTGTCACAAGAATTGGCCTCTCAAAGGGCCTCTCATTTTTCTTTATATCATACTTGTGCACCAAGACGGGTATAGAGGTCCTTCTGAGGATCTCTATAGTTTCAGTGCCTTTATGGGCACCAATTACAATAAGGTCTGCCCTTTCTTCATTGGCAACAGATAAGACCTTAGGCACTGGGCTCCCTACTAGGATGTATGCCCCACACTCCATACCGGTCTCAAATAGATCCTCTGCCCAATCAATAAATCGTATATTTGCTATCTCTCTAAGCTTTGCCTCTTCGTCTTTGAGGTAGCCAACGCCCCTGTGCATTGCTACCTTCTCCCTCTCTATCACATGTAGGAATATGACATGTTCAAGTCCTACCTTCCTTAGGTCCATTAGGGACTGTAAGGCATCAAACCACAACTGCTCAAAGTCTGTTACAAATAAAAGCTTTTTGATCTTCATATTACCCTCCTTTCCTACTCAACACCTCACTTACAGTCTTGGCCAAGTCATCTGGTTCTACTGGTTTCTCAATGTACACCTCAGGTTCAGGCACAGGCTCCCCACCAAATTCAGTAAGTGCCTCCTGGGAGCGCAAAAATGTCCTTTTTGAGATGGCTGATAGTATAATTATAGGGATATCCTTTAGTGATTCATCTGTCTTTAATTCTCTATACAACTTAATTCCACTCTGTTTTGGCATAAGGATGTCTAGGATGATTAGGTCTGGTCTATTTGTTCTTATTTTGTTTAATGCCTCCTCACCATCCTTTGCCCCTATAACCTTATAACCACTCTTCTCTAAGACAGTTGAAACAAAGGTAACCACATCTATATCATCATCAGCAACAAGTATGTTTTTTTGCATAAATGCCTCCTTTCTTTTTATCTTTTAGGTATTTTCACAGTAAAAGTTGACCCTTCTCCTTGTTTTGATTTTACCTCTATAGTCCCCCCATGTTCTTTGACTATCTTCTGAGTGACCAATAGACCAAGACCTGTGCCCTTTCCACCTTTGGTACTGAAAAAAGAGGTAAAAAGCTTTCTCTTAACCTCTTCATCCATACCACAACCATTATCAGAGACCTCAAATATTATTGTCTCTCCATCTAGGGCAGTTCTTACCTTTACCCACCATTTTTTTCTTTTATCGGTATCAAAGATACAGGCATCAATAGCATTAGACATTAAATTCAGCAAAACGTTGTGAATTCCTTCAGGATCTAAGGCTACCTTGCCTATAGAAGGATCAAAGTCCTTTACAATCTGTATCCCATTATCTTTTGCCTTTTGTTCCATAAGCTGACAGACCTCATAAGCAATATCATTGGGGAAACAATCCTGATATTGTGGTTCACGTTCTTTGGAATAATTCAACAAGTCCATGACCAAATTCGATATTCTACCTACATTTCTCTGGATCATCTCCCAGCCTGTCTTAAATCGAGCCATATTACCCTCTTTAAGGGCAGTATCTGCTACATAGATACCACCTTTCAGGCCGCTCAAGATGTTCTTGGTATAATGGGCTATACTGGACACTGTCTGTCCAATAGCTGCCAATCTCTCCGAATTGACCAATTCTTGCTCTAACTTTTTTATTTCCCTCAAATCATGAAAAAAACACACACTACCCACTATTTCCCCACTTTCATAGAGTATGGCCCCAGAAAATCTTACAGGGATTTCCTTACCATCTTTGGTAAGGATAGAGGTCTCTTTCCACGAAAAATTTTTACCCCCTTTGCTCAGACCCTCTATAATCTCCTTGGCCATCCATGGGGGGTATACATCTGCAATATTCTTATTTCTTACCACTTCAAATCGGGGATAGCCAAATATCCTCTCTGCCCCTTGATTAAAAATGATTATGTCCCCCTTTTCATCCGTGGCTACTATCCCATCCATTGAACTATGGATAAGCTTTTTCTCAAACTCATATCTTCTCTTTATCTCCTCAGTAGCGGCCCTAACCATATTCTCTAGGTCATAGGTATATTCTTTGAGTTGTTGTTTTAATTTAATCTTTTTTTGGGCCCTCTTTAGTGCTACAGACAAGGCCTCATCACTAACTGGTTTTGTAAGAAAATCTGAGGCATCCAGCTTAAGTGCCTTAATAGCTGAATCCATATCGCCGTGCCCAGTGATGATAATAACCTCTGTTTCAGGATTTATCTCTTTGATCCTTCTCAATACCTCTATCCCATCCATACCAGGCATCTTTATATCTACCAGTGCAATTGGGGGATTTTCTCGCATAAATACCTCCAGCCCCTTCTCTCCATTTTCTGCAGTAAGGACTTCATAACCCTCTTTCCTCAATGACATAGAAAATACCTTCCTCACACTCTCCTCATCATCAATAAACAAAAGCTTTGCCATGCTACAAAATAATAAGCAACTTTTATACCAAGGAAGAAAAGAGCAGTATCTCTAGATTTTTATGAGAGGAGAAAAGAAACTTTGTATTATTTTAGGACAATAATTGTAGAAAATTAGGATTAAATTTTAGACAACTAGTATGTATTATATTTAGACATTATTGTTCTATTTTTGGACAGGGGCCTTTAAGTTGTATTTTTTTAACTTGGCATATAAAGTACTCCTACTGATTCCAAGTCTTTTGGCCACTTGAAGTTTATTCCAGTTAAATTCATTTAACATCTCTATAAGAAATTTTTTTTCATTATCCTCCAATGAGGCTATCTTATCCTTACTCCAAATAATGCCACTACTCCTAAGTGCTGGAGGAAGGGCCTTTGCCTCTATGATCTTGCCCTTGGTTAGAACAAAGGCATATTCTAAGACATTCTCTAGCTCCCTTACATTACCAGGCCAGTTATAATTTATAAGAGACTGCATAGCACTAGGCGAGAGTTCCTTAATTCCTTTACCACTTTGTGTACTTAGTCTTTTTAGAAAATATTCTACCAAAAGGGGGATATCGCCCTTCCTTTCCCTTAAAGGAGGCAGGTTTATAGGTATAACATTTAGGCGGTAATAAAGGTCCTCTCTAAAGTTGCCTTTCTTTACCTCCTCACCTAAATCCTTATTTGTCGCTGCTATTACCCTGACATTCACCTTTATGGTCTCTGTCCCTCCCAACCTTTCAAACTCCTGAAATTGGAGAAATCTCAAGATCTTTACTTGTGATGGAAGGGGAATCTCACTGACCTCATCTAAAAAAATGGTACCTTCATGGGCTATTTCAAAACGCCCTAACTTCCTTTGGGTAGCGCCGGTAAAGGCCCCCTTTTCATACCCAAATAGTTCACTCTCAATCAATGTCTGGGGATAGGCAGAACAATTGACCACCACAAATGGTTTATCTTTACGGGGGCTGTTCATATGGATAGCACGGGCTACCAGTTCCTTCCCTGTCCCACTCTCTCCCTGGATCAAAACAGTTGCATTGCTAGGTGCAATGTCCAAAATTAATTGATAAATACGTTGCATTTTGGGGTCTTTGCCTATAATATCACCATAACCAGAGAGCATCTTTATCTGATTGTGCAGCCTCTCTAGCTGCTCATCTTGTAAGATAATTCTTCTGATTACACCCGATGTCTGAGATAGCATAAGATAAATAAACCTCATATTCTGTGCAGAAAAGGAACTACTGTCATAAGAGGCCAATATTATAGAACCCATAACTTCTTTCTCTTTAACGATAGGAATCGAGGCTATATATGAAAATTTTTTTAATGGCCCGGTCAAAGGCAATCTCTTTGACCTCCAACGCTCCATATCCATAGGTTCTGTCATAGAGGCTATAGAATATGCCTGGGTCCAATTACCTAAGATATTTGGTGAATCATACCCTTCAATACTGATAAAATTGTCTTTTTTGCTATTAAAAATTAGAGGAAGCGCATAATCATAATTAACTACCTCTTTTATCTTTTTTAACACAAAATCAATGGTTTCTTTTAGGGAGGTATTTTCAGAGATATACCGAGATACTTCATAAAAGGTTTTTATTTGTTCTTGTGCCCTTTGTAACTCCTTTGTCCTTTCCCTTACTAAGTCTTCTAGATTATGAGTATATTTTTTAAGTTTTATCCTTAACTCTAATTTTTCCTGAGCCCTTTTTAATGCAACCAATAAGGCCTCATCCTTAACAGGTTTAGGGAGAAAATCTGAGGCATCTAGCTTAAGTGCCTCAATGGCCGAGTCCATATCGCCATAGCCAGTGATGATAATAACCTCGGCATCAGGATTTATCTCTTTGACCCTTTTTAACACCCCTATCCCATCTATCCCAGGCATTTTTATGTCAGTAATTACGATAGGAGGCATTTCTTGCTCAAATATCTTCAACCCCTCCTCACCACTTTTTGCAGTAAATACCTGGTAGCCCTCCTTCCTTAGCAATATAGAAAAGATCTTTCTTATTCCCTCCTCGTCATCAATAAACAAGACCTTTGACATAGAGGACCCCAAAACTATTGTGTAAGACAGGCAGGAAATTTCAATATGAAGGTAGTGCCCATACCTTCCTTACTCTTTATATCTATGGTCCCACCATACTCCTTTATGATCCCATAACTAATAGATAGACCCAATCCTGTCCCTTTACCTACCTGTTTGGTAGTAAAGAATGGTTCAAATACCCTATCCATTATCCCCTCAGGGATGCCTACACCAGTATCAGAAACAGTGACTACAATTTTTCCATCCTCTAAATATGACCTTATACTTAATATTTTTTTAATTTTTTTCTTCTCTTTCTCCTCCTTTTCCTCCATAGCATCCATGGCATTAATAATAAGGTTTATAAATACCTGTTCTAACCTATTATGGTCTGCCATTATAGGGGGCAAACTTTCATCTAAATTCAATTTAACTTCAATTCGATGAACCCGCAATTGTTGCCCTAACATCCTGAATACATCTCTGATTGGGGCATTTATATCTATCTTGGCCTTTCTCACCTCAGAAGGTCTAGCAAACCTTCTCAAGTGATTGATAATCTCAGATGCCCTGTCGACCTGTGCACCGACTTCCTCCGCAATAATACGTAACTCCTCATCCTCTATCTTTTTACCTTTTTTAATCATCTTTAGGAAGAAGTCACTCCCTGCCTTGATCACACTTAATGGTTGATTAAGTTCATGGGCTATGCCTGAGGCCATTTGTCCCAAGGTAGTCATCTTAGCAGCTTGGATTAAGTGTGTCTCCTTTTTCACAAGTTCAGTTACATCGGCGGTTACTACTATTAATACCTCTCTTCCCATATAGTTTGCCAAACAGGCATAGATATCTACATAAAGAAGCTCTCCAGACCTTTTGCGACATCTCTTTCTGTGGCAAAGAAATAGTTGACCCTTGGAGACACTCTTTACACATGATATAAGTTCTTTGTCCTTTCCGCACTCTAAATCCGCAAAGGACATCTCTAATAACTCACCCCTTGAATACCCATAATATTCTTCAGCCCTGGCATTTGCATCCAAAATTTTTAGGGTATCTTTATCAATAATAAAGATAGGATTGGGGTTTGCGTTAAAAAGAAATCTATATTTCTCTTCAGATAGGTGATAGAGTTGGCAGCGGTTAATACCCTCACCAATCCTATTGCCAATTATAATAAGGTGGTTTACATCCTGTGGGGAAAATACATGGGAGCTATGGCTAGAGACCCGCATTACCCCCAATACCTTTCCCTTTGAGATAAGGGGAATATAGGCAGCGGATTTTAACCCTTCTTTTAAGGCAATTTCTAGGTAAGGCGTTTCCGATGTAGTCAAATCCTCAAATACCATGGGGAGCCCTTCTTTGGCTACCTTTCCCAAAAGACCATCTCCTATACTCCTGGTTACAATAGGCCTTTGATAAAATTCTAAAGAATAGCCCTCAGCATAGGCCAATTCAAGATTTTCATCCTTTATTAGATAAATACCAATACTATCTACCTCTAAAACCCGTATCACCTCAGAGGCAATTACTTTAAGCAGATTTTCTAACTCTAAGGAGCTACTTGTGGCTGCGCAGATGGCATTCAGTTTATTAAGCCAAATCCTCTGCTCCATTTCTTCAATAAAGCTCCAAAAAAGCTTGGCGCTTGTATGGCACACAAGTTCTACTTTGGCTGGTTTTGTTCTAACAATTTCATTCCTGATTGCATCATCCCTAGTCAACTCAAATATCAAATCCAGGTCTCTTAGTTCATAAAATTTTTTATAATCCTTAGTAGTGTATATCCCCTTTTCTTTGGCATACTTAATACATGGGGCATTTTCGTCTACATCGGCTACCCCTACAACGTTGACTTTTTGACTGCTAAAGGACTTGCCTAAGAGTAAATCTAAAAAATTTTTGCAGGCCTCCCCCCCGCCTACAATAGCGATATTTAACTCTTTGGAGGGATTTCCCACAAAACAATTTTAGCAAAATTTTTGATTTATGTAAAGTAAAACATTTTCATTCATTTTGCTTACCAAATTTTAGATTTTTAACCTTAAAAAACTCCATCACGACTAATAAGGTCGAAGCTATCAGAAACAGATACCCCCATTCTTTTATACTTACAGGGGCAATCCTTAGGATTTTCTGCATTAAGGGAACATGCATAGCCAGAATATGAATCCCCTGGGCAATAACCACCCCAAATATCAGAAGAAAATTATTCTTTAAAGGGATCTTAAAGGCGGACAGATGCTCGGAGCGGCAATTAAAGACATGGAAATTTTCTAACAGTACCATGAGTAATAAAATGATATTTCGGGCCGCAGGCACATCCCTTCCCCCTTTTAATAGCCAATACCAGGCGCCAAAGGCAATTAGCCCCATGGTAGCTCCTGCAATAATAGTCTCCTGCACCATCAATTTATCAAAAATGCCCTCTCCTGGATGGCGAGGTGGTCGGTTCATTACGCCTCCTTCTCCCTTCTCAAAGGCCAAGGCAACATCCTGGATGCCATTTGTGACTAGATTAAGCCACAGTAGTTGCACTGCTATTAAAGGAATTGGTAGCCCAGAAAAAAGGGCCAAAGTAAAAAGGACTATCTCAGCCGCACCGGTGGAGATAAGGAGATAAATGACCTTGCGGATATTGCCATAGGCAACCCTTCCCTCTTCTATGCCCGCAACAATGGAGGCAAAGTTATCATCGGTCACGATAATAGAGGCAGTCTCTTTGGCCACATCTGTCCCTGAACCCATCGCCACACCGATATTAGCCATGCGCAATGCTGGGGCGTCATTAACCCCATCACCGGTCACAGCCACAAAATGACCTGACTTTATTAGAAGCTTAACAATGGAAAGTTTTTGTACAGGTGTTACCCGTGCATAGACACGTACAGACTTGGCCATTTCAAGAAGGCTTCTCTCTTGTTCCATTTTCTCCAGTTCTGCTCCGATAATAACGTCCTTTAAAGAGGTAGCAATACCCAATTCACGGGCAATGGCCAGGGCAGTAGCAGGATTATCGCCTGTAACCATGGCAACTTTAACCCCAGCCTTTTTACACCTCTCTACAGCCTTTTTTACCTCAGGCCGCAATGGGTCAATAAAACCTACCAAACCAATCAGGGTCAGTGGGGGGATGTCTTTAGGGCCAAAAGAGATGTCTTTATTTTTTACATGACCTTGGGCAATGGCAATCACACGATAGCCATTTTCAGACAGAAAAAGGGCCTCCTCTTCAATGACTTTTGGGACAATTCTAACTACCCCTTTTGGGGTCAACATGGTATGGCACATAGACACGAGTTTTTCTACCGCCCCTTTTACCGCCACTTTGAGTTTCCCCTTTTCCCGATAGAACTTGGCCGCATACATTTGTTCTGACTCAAAGGGTATCTCACCTACTGTCTCAATCTCAAATCTGAGCACATCTGGATTGATGCCCAATTTGTATCCCAAGGCCAACAAGGCAATATCAATGGCATCGCCATGATATTTCCATTCTCCGTTTTCATAAAAAAGACTGGCCTCATTGCATAATACACCGGCCTTAGCAAGTTCTTGTAAGTGAGATCTTACTTCAGGGGTAGGGCTACCTCCTGTCTCAGGTAATACCTCACCCTCCCCTGCATACCCCTGTCCTGAAACAGTAAAACGTTCCTTAGGAGGAAGAGAAATCAACTTTACAGTCTGCTTATTCATTGTAAGGGTGCCTGTTTTGTCACTGGCAATATAGGTGCAACTACCAAGGCCCTCCACGGCCGTCAGTCTGCGCACAATTACATTTCGTTTGGCCATTCGATTCACGGCAATGGACAATGCTACAGTCATAGCTACGGGAAGGCCCTCTGGAATGGCAGAGACTATTAGGGCCACAGCCATAAAAAAGACCTCTGTAGGTGGGATTTTTTTGGAAAGTGCGACTAAAGCAAGAAGGGCACTGGCCCCCAAGAAGGCAAAACTAATCTGTCGCACAAATCTTTCCATTCTAATGACAAGGGGTGGTTTGGTTCTTTTTGAAAGCGTTACAGCCTTGGCAATCTTTCCAATCTCTGTTTGCAGACCAGTAGCCACAACTACCCCCACCCCACGCCCTGACATTACCGTTGTGCCAGCAAAGGCCATATTCACACGCTCAGCCACAGGAAGCCCTTCCACGGCAAGGGCATCTGCCCATTTTGTCTTTGGAAGGGACTCTCCTGTTAAAAGGGACTCGTCAATGGTGAGATTATTTACTTGAAGCAAACGGAGGTCGGCAGGTACTTTGTTTCCTGATTCTAAAAATACAATGTCACCTGGCACCAAATCCTCGGCATCTAATTCCTTCTGGGCCCCTTCCCGCAGGCATTCAATACTATATGGAGGACACTCCTGAACAGGACTTTCTCCTTTTTTCTTTGCCCGCTTAACCCAGGTAAATATCTTTAAAAAACTTTGTAAGGCGGTAGCACTTTTTTCAGCCTTCCACTCCTGAAAGGTCCCCAAAAAGGCATTAAGTAGAAGCACGGCAAAGATGAAAATGGCATCAGTCAACTGTTTAATAAGTAAAGACACAATACCAGCAGCCAGAAGGATATAAATAAGGGGATTCAAAAACTGATGTAAAAATATCTTTATAAAAGAAAGGGGCTTGGCCAAGGGAAGTGTGTTTTTCCCAAATTTTTCCTGCCGAGTTATAATCTCATCCTCAGTAAGACCATTAAAACTAGTTTTAAGCCTCTTTAATACCTCTTCTGCCTGTATAGTGTGCCAGGGAATAGAATTATTCATTTTGCTTAGCCAAATTTTAAATTTCTACTCCATACCCTTCTCTATAGGTCAATAAGGATGGTATGAGAAATTTTTCTTTAACATCCTTTGGGAAGATAGATTTTTTTGGCATAATTACCCCCTGACATAATAGAAAAATTAACCATTTTTTATATAGTGATATTGAAGGATATCGAGGCCTCTTTTTCTTGAGTTAAGTAGTGGTCTCTTTTCTTGAGAGAGGGTGAGATAAAATTGCTTTTCTCATTCATTCTATACCCCTTTTTGTAAACCTTCAGCCTTCCACAAACCATGTAGATTGCAGTACCCCCGGGCTATTATCTTTTCTGCCTCAATCTTAAAGGTAGCCTCGGCTACCTCCCCTGGCTTTAAAAATTGGCGATAGGCCTTCCCATTAGCAATGACCTCAATCCACTCAATATAGTGCTTTTCCTCCATAGGGTGGGGGGCACTGCCAAGCTTCACTATAAAACCACCATCTATCTTTTCTATCACTGGGACATGCTTTTCCCTGGCAGCATCAACTGTATTCTCTTCACAAAGTTTCATTGGCTGCTTACAGCAGACAAGCTCCCCTTTACCCTCATGGAGCATCTCCACAATGTTTCCACAAACTTCACACCTATAAATCTGCAATCTCTTTGTCATCTTCTTATCTCCTTTTTGTTTTTTATTTCCCCTCCTCCACACCCCCAAGCCTAAATTCAAGCCAATCAGTCATTTCCTGAATGTTTTTGCTCATATACCAGCGCCCATTGGCAAAGGCACCATAGTCGGCCCCAGCCATGGCCGAGGCAAAACGGGTAGAATTTGCAAAAAATAGCCACTGCTCGACCCACTTTTTCTCAATGGCCTCATTAAAGATGCTATCCTCATGTGCAGGCCCCTTAGCTACCCCCTTTTCCCAAGCTGCAAGCAGTATCTTGGTGGCAGTAAGAGTCATCTGGTTAGTGGTCTTTATGGTATTTTCAAAGCGGGCATAGTGCCCCTCTACCCATCCACTGCTGTGACAAGCAAGGCAGACCTTCTGCATGACCTTGCGCCTCTTTGTCTGTTCCTCGGCACTAATTAGATACTCCACTACTGGCTCTCCTGTAAGCTCAGTCGGTAAAGGCAACCCACATCAGGATTATCGAGCAACACCACAAACTACCAGAAGTATTAATACCCATTTTTTTATCATAACTTATGGTAAATTAAAATTTACCTTTGTCAACAATTAACTACAAAATAATAAACCTTGTACCTTTAAATATCTGATAATTACCTACACCTCCATAAAAATCATTTCCTTTTTTCTCTATCATTAAAATCCGACGGAGGCTTATATCTTTTCTTGGATGGGTCAATTTTAATGGGAATTAATAGGCCTTTTGAGAAAAGGAAATGTCCAAAATTTTCCGTCTTGACCATGAGGCCGGTGCCATGTTAGATAGTTACTACTGGACTTTGACAGTTGTTTTTCGGAAATTCACTGTTTATGGGCATTTTTAAGCGTAAATGAAGACGTAGGCACTGCATTTAGTTCTATAACTCTTTTTAACAGATTGTAAGCCCTTTATCAAGAAAACAAGTTATATGGGCCTAGAAATTATTACCAGGGTGATTTCTTAAGAGGTAGTAAAAAATGCAGTTTTGGGATTCCTGCCAGGTGGAAGGGAATCAAGGCAGCAGAGCACTGCCTATTTCACAAGATGTTTAACCTAAGGGCAAAGTGCCCAAGGAGTGAGTGGCCACTTATAAAGGCAAAAATACTCAAGATTACAATAATTCTAAAAAATCTTCTAAATTTAATTCTGCTTGCTTTAATATATGAGCTAATGTTGACCTCTTTATTGGCTAATATGACTCCCTTTTTAAGGCAAAAGTTTGTCGTGATTTTGAGGCAGAGCTTGTAGAATTTAATGGAGAAGCAGATCATGTACACCTTCTGTTTAAGTATCCTCCTAAAGTAGCTGTTTCAAAACTCGTTAATTCTCTAAAAGGTGTTTCTTCAAGAAAATTGAACCAGCTTTATCCACAGTTAAGGCGTTACTACTGGAAAAACGCTTTATGGAGTCTGAGCTATTTCACTGGTTCCTGCGGTAGTGCTCCCCTTGAAATGATTAAACAATATATTGAAAGCCAGAAATACCCGCTATATCCTCTCCCTAAAGTGAGAAGTCTTGCGGGCGAAAAGGGAGATAAAAGCACACTGGGGTTTCTAGACAAAAAGAAATATTAGAGGTATCTACAAATACTGTTGTCGATGAAGCAACTGAGCGATAGGCGCTGCGTTGTATTGAGGGCAACTGAGTGCCAGGCGCTTAGTTGCACCAGGAGCAACGGGCCATTTTGTCCTCAAATCAAAGGCTAGGTAGGTTACACACAGAATAGGCGGCCTTAAGTATAATAGCACTCTCTGACAAGGCCTCAATGGATATTTTTAATCTCTCTAATAACTGATTGCAGATCGCCTTATTTTCAGTGTTTTTTGCCTCTTCTATAATCCTTAGGGCTAGTCTTTTGACAATTATTTGGACAAGGCTAACAATTTGAAGATCTGTTTTTGGGTCTATCATGTTTTTTCCAATGACATTAATGGCGGTTTTCATCTCATCTAATAGGTCATCATATTCCCTTATGTTTAAAAACTTAGCCCTGTAGACCTTCTTTAACCTATTTTGGAGTAATGGCCAAATCTCCTTGTTTAATGATTGAGCATCTTCTCTTACCTTAGACCTTTGATCTTCAAACCATTTATGATCAACCTCTCTATCAAATAATTTAGAGATTTCCCCCTTATCCTCTGACATCAATTGATCCGCCTCATCTATTGCCATTAGGGCCTGATTTAATTCTCCTCTTATTCTAAGTAATTTTTTAAAATTCAATCTTTTTTCCTCTAAAATGCATTATAAAAACTTATCTCATTCTTTCAAAGGGCTAGCTTTATAGATCCTTACATGGAGGCAGTTTCAACTTACTGTTCTAGCTTTCTCATTTTGGGTTTTATGTAGATGTGATCGTGGATGGCCTTAGGGACAGGGTAACCTGTCTGGGTTTTTTGTTACCACAAAAGATTTGCCTAAATTCAACTACCTTTTTCTCATCAATTATCATTGGCTCTCCTGTCTGTGGATTTCTCCTCTTCCTAGTAGCCTTTTTTCTATTACAAAAGTACCAAAGCCTGGAATCTATACCTCTTCTTCCCTCCGTAGTCTTGTCTAACCTGCTGTTTCTTCATACCCACTTCCTTTAGCGTTTTAACTATTACCTCTGCCTTATTCATCCTTGGTGTCTCCTTTTTTGTTGTTTTTTCGCCCTTTAGCAGAAAGTAATGGTTGTGTCAAGCTTGTAGACCTATCCAGGGTAGTAATACTAAAGTGAGTAAGACCTGTATCTTGTCATGGCGCAGGGTAAGTGGTATGTAGAGGCATGGGGGTAAAAAAATGCGAAAAGGAAAAATTACCGCAGGGCAAATAGTTTTGTTAATAGCAGTTATTTTCCTATTTTCCCTAAAGGCAGTAGCACAGGATTCAAGATTCTCTCTAGATGACCTTAAAAAGGGGGACCTTATCTTTAAAGAGTTTTACTTAGATGGTCCATTTGATGGGCCGGGGATTGACCATGTGGCTATGTATGTTGGTAACTACTATGGTGATGGGAACAGATATGTAATTGAGTCTTATCCCTTTCCAGACCCATTGCATGCAGTAAAGCTAACCACACTTGAAGATTATCTCTACCATAGCGGTGTCCCTGTTGATCTAGCTATCGGCAGGGTATATTCAGGCAAAGGTAGTGGATTTGATGATGACTTAAGGGAGTATGCTACAGAGTTTGCGCTTACGAGGCTTGGTCGTCCCTTTGACTTTTTCTACCTTGATAAGCAGATTGATGGCCCATGGTATACCAGGGGATACAGGTACTATTGCAGTGAGCTTGTATGGGCTGCCTATATCGTAGCATCTAAGTGGCTTGGGTTTGAGGGCGGAATAGACCTTGACTCAGGGATAGGACTAGTTTGGGGAAATGCCGTTTCACCAAGTGAGATTTATAATAGTCGCTATGTTGAGATTCTTTCCCCAAATAAGACAGACCTTCTGGCAGACATAGAGAGTGAAATAGATGCCCTAGAGTGGGCAGTTGTGTTTGGTGTATGTAATGAGTTTGGTATTGAGCCCCCACAGGAACCAATTGCAGTAGCTATAGATATATTGCTAAATTCTGGTATACCAAAGGTACGTCAAGCAGGCCTTATCCTTTCAATCCTTGAGGCCGCCAATAGCAAAATTCAAAACTCTGCCAAGGCAAATTATGAGGGTCACTACCTTATTGCCTACGCTAACCTTGACCCCGCAATAGAGCTTCTAAAAGGGGCAAAGCTAAAGGCAGAAGAATATGACCTAGACTATTCTCTAGCAGGTATTAAAGAACCAATAAATCCGTCAATCGAACCTGAGCCTATCTATCCCCCAAATCCAGATGACTATGATGAGCTTATCAATAAGGCTATAGCCAAGGAGATCCTCAGGGAGTACAACCTTGCCAAGGAAGGTGATCTCGGAGAATGGGACCATGTCTGGAATCCATGGTATGAAGGGTATCACTGGTATAAAGGCTATATAGATATCCCATATTTTAATCCAGAGTTTTATAAGGACTATAATTCAGTGGAAGACCTCAGCATAACAAAATATATCGATGTAACTATAAGCAGGATAGAGGAGATTAAGGCCAAATTTGACCACCAGTTGTAGATGAAAATCTACAATAAGAAATGATCCGGCTTTTTAGAAATCCTACAGTAGACAGGTGAGATAAAAAGGGGAAGCTTCCTTATTGTTGGCACAGAGGGAAATTATGGGATGGCCATATTTGATGGAGATAGGCTATGGCACATTCCACCTCTAAAGGTGCACATCAGGTGCACAGATAAAAGGTGGCCATGCCATAGGATTTATGGCTTAGAGCTAGCAAAAAAGAAAGTATTTTTCTTTGACAAAAAGTGGCACCTTGCAGAGGAAGGAAGCCTTATATGGGGCTATGCCAAGGAGATGGAAGATTGAAAACCTTTCCAACGACATGGGTCACCTGCCGCTATGGACCGCTAGCGGAATAGCGGTCAGGTGGAGTGATATGTTAGAAAATTAAACTTGCATTTCTTTTATTTCAAAAGGTAATTTTACTATAGTCAAGGCCTTTAATGCTATCTTTTTGCTTGCATTATCTATATCTATCCCAACAACATTCCCTTTTTCATCAAAATCTATTACTACACCTTCTGATATTTCCTAGCTGCTTACACTTGGCTTTTCTGATAAATCTATATACAAAGAATCTGTATCTGGATAATATTTTAATTTCATTCTTTAAACCTCCTGTCTGGAAATGCATTATGAATAGTTATTTTATCCTCTAATGTTACTACTCTAAACACTTTGTTGTCAAATTCTTCCACAATATCCCAAAATCTCCATCTATTTTCTTCTTGTTTTTCAACATTGTTAGGGCTGCCTCCGATCGAGAAATATCCAAAAGAATAAACGTCTTCACCAATTTTCAGTTGATGAGGTAATAGAATCGAAAAAAATCCCTCTTTGGATGTCCAAAAACATTGGGAAGATATACCATGTCAACTTCTGGATTCACCGGCCAGAGTGGAGGATGACTAATACGAACGAAGTCGGAAATGATCGGGTCATATACAGCGATTGCGTGACCATCTGGAATTGAAACATCTATTACATGACGACAAGTGAGGAGACTTCCATCCGGTGCTACAGGAAAAGCTGAACCAATGAAGGTAGTTGGCAGATTTCTACTATCAATTAAAAAGAGCTTGTAAAAAAATTTATTAATATCCATGCTCTACTTATCTTTAGCTAACTATATATTCTACTCCCTAAAAGCCATATTACTATCCCTCATGATTTCTGTCAACAAAAACTCTTAATTAATCTATATTTTTCTTTCTTAGGCAGCTGGCTAGCGAGGAGTCCAAAGCCCTCTGAATGGACTTTTGTAAAAACTACATAAAAATTTGTCAAAGGTTTTGTCTTTCAGGACTTTCCCCAGAGTTTTCAAAAGCTTTCTGAAAAGAAAGATAAAGTAAGCTCCTCAAAACAGTAATAACTTTAAAAGAAAATGATCAAATGGAGTAACTGACCTTATGCACAGCATGATAA
>Ga0190286_1000489_pt1 | contig 16245 bp, 12 predicted proteins | sample 48691834_MG_FD_183241 | JGI IMG/M metagenome (GOLD analysis project Ga0190286, IMG submission 183241) | Hydrothermal vent microbial mat bacterial communities from Southern Trench, Guaymas Basin, Mexico - 4869-18-3-4_MG | ecosystem: Environmental > Aquatic > Marine > Hydrothermal vents >... | reverse complement strand
ACCAGTTATCCTTTTACTACTCCAATAGGTTTGGCCTTAACTATCTTACGGGAGATACCTGCTCCATCGGTTACATGAACCACTTCAGTTACATCTTTATAAGCTTCTGAAGCTTCCTCAACCAAAGATGACTTGCTAACTACTTTGAAGGTGATCCCTTTAGCTCTCAGTTCATCGGCTACATCTGAAGCGTTAAGATCACGCTTAGCCTTAGCTCGACTCCTTACCCTTCCCGCGCCGTGACAAGTTGAACCAAAGCTTTCCTTCATAGCTCTTTCAGTGCCCACCAGCACATAGGAACACCTTCCCATATCGCCGGGAATGAGCACCGGTTGTCCTACTTCACGATAAGCTTCAGGGATGTCAGGATGGTGAGGGGGAAAAGCCCTGGTAGCCCCTTTGCGGTGAACACATAAATTAAGCTTTTTGCCGTCCAATGTATGCTCCTCCAGCTTGGCGATATTGTGGGCCACATCATAAACGAGTTTTATCCCTAACTCTCTCGGGCTTTTACCGAAAACGTTGGCTAAGGATTCCCTTACCCAGTGCGTAATGCATTGACGATTAGTCCAGGCATAATTAGCTGCACAGGCCATAGCAGCCAGATAAGCTTTTCCCTCAGGAGATTTAACCGGGGCACAGGCGAGCTGTCGGTCGGGGAGGTTAAAGCCATATTTCCTCACCGCCTCCCCCATTGTCTTAAGATAATCGTCACAAATTTGATAACCGAAGCCTCGGGAACCGGTATGGATTAAAATAAGCACCTGGCCTACTTGTTCTATTCCGAATACTTTGGCTACCTTGGGGTCATAAATTTCATCCACCGCCTGTACTTCGAGAAAGTGATTTCCGGAACCTAAGGTGCCTAGCTGAGGGATCCCTCGCTTTTTAGCCTTTTCACTCACCTTGTCTGGATCGGCCCCTTTAACACAGCCATTCTCCTCGGTGAATTCCAGATCCTCTTCTTCACCGTAGCCATTTTCCACCGCCCATCGGGCACCTTTAACACAAACCTCGTCTATTTCCTTTCCCTTAAGCCTTAACTTGCCCTCAGAACCTACCCCTGAGGGAACGTTGGTGAAAAGCTGAGCTACTATTTCCTCGATCTTAGGTCTGACCTCCTTTTCCGTAAGATTAGTTAGGAGAAGTCTTACTCCACAATTAATATCAAAGCCTACTCCTCCAGGAGAGATAACCCCATCCTCAACCCTGGTAGCCGCAACTCCTCCGATAGGGAAACCATAGCCCCAATGAATATCAGGCATGGCTAATGATTTGCCCACAATTCCAGGCAAGAAGGCCACATTGGCTACTTGCTCCGGAGATTGATCTTCACCAATGACATCTATCATATGTTCATCAGCGTAGATAAGCCCGGGCACACGCATCCCCCGTTTATAGCTCGGCTCTATTTCCCAGCGCCAGTCATCAATCTTCTTCAATATTCGCTTCCACTCAACCGTCATCTTCCCTCCTCAAATATCAAAAATCACTTGAGCCTTAAAATCGTCATTCCTTTCCAACTTTAATAAATGATAAGTAGCTGCTTTAACCTCGGTTTTCAGCTTATGGCGGGAAGGATCAACCTTCTCTCCATAGGCTGTAGCATACAGCTTTTCCCGTTCCAAGTTCTTTATCTCAAACCTCTTAAAAATAAGCTTTTCAGCATCAAAAAGGTAAAGAAGCTCGTTAAGCCAGGTAACCAGTAATTCCTCTAAATCAGAAGCTTCAGCTACGATATCACGTTGAATTGTCTCTCCTACCTCGGCAAGCTCAGCAATGATGTTAAACATTCCGTAAGCGGCATTAACAAAAACCTCCTCAGCACTACTTCCGTAAGCAATTATACCTACATCAGCAGTATGATCTATAATCTCAAACTTAGCCATTATTTTTAAAAGTTACCTCTCCCTTAAAGCAGAACTAAATATAACCGTCAAATTTAACTGTGTCATTAACCTATAGTCTTCCGCAAAATGTCTTAAAATCCTCCTCCGATGTATCGGAGGAGTTAGAGGGAGCCCCGATGAAATCGGGGTCACCTAACCTCTCCCTTCGACTGCCAGGTCGAGCCCTTAACATGTTGGGAAGGGAGAAGGTTCTCCGATTTAAAATTTTATGTCAACATTTGGTCGGAAATCTGTCCTACTGAGCGCCGGGCTGGGAACCGGATTGGGAGCTAGGTTGAGAAGCAGGCTGGTCGCTTTGGAGCCCGGCCCTGCGGTTGGTAATGAAAGGCGCAAGTAAATCTAAAGGCAGCGGGAAAACCAAAGTATTGGTACGCTCGGTAGCAATCTGGGTTAAGGTCTGGAGATAGCGCAACTGCAAAGCTGAAGGTTGAGTGGCAATTATGTTCGCCGCTTGGGTGAGCCTTTCCGCTGCTTGATATTCGCCGTCGGCATGAACGATTTTAGCCCTTCTCTCCCTTTCTGCCTCAGCCTGAGCTGCCATAGCTCGCTGCATCCCGGCAGGAAGCTCCACATCCTTAATCTCCACCGCGGTTACCTTAATTCCCCAGGGATCGGTAGCGCTATCAATGATCTCCCTAAGCACTTGATTTAATTTATCCCTCTGCGAGAGAAGTTCGTCGAGCTCATGCTGCCCCAGGACACTACGTAAAGTGGTCTGTGACATTTGGTAGGTCGCCAACTTATAGTCATAAACTTCTATTACCGCCTTTTCTGGATCCATTACCCGGAAGAACACCACGGCGTTAACTTTGGTAGTCACGTTATCACGAGTCAACACCTCCTGTGAGGGGACATCTATGGTAACTACACGGCAATCTACCTTCCTCATGCGATCAACAAAGGGGATAATGACCCGGATCCCCGGTTTCTTCATTCCCACCAACCTGCCGAAGCGGAAAACCACCCCCATTTCATACTGTTGCACTATCTTTACCCCAGCCGAGATTATGATTATCGCTGCTAAGGCTATTAAAAAACCTAACATCCATCCCATTTTTCTTCACCTCCTGTCTATTTTTTTCACCCTTAATTTTAGGCCTTCAACTTTAGTCACTATCACCTCCTCTCCTGGTTCAGCCTGGCCTTCCTCTAAAATAGCTTCCCAAAGCTCACCATGTACAAACACAGTTCCTCTGGGATTAAGAGGCGTTTTTACCACTGCAACCATATCAATTAATCCTTCTTGCCCCGTTGGTTGCTTTTTGCGCTGGGTTCGCACCACAGCCTGAATAATAAAGGCAAAAACCCCGGTAATAAGAGTTGCCATCACCGCAATAAGCCAGCGATCTACTCGGATCTCAAACCCCGGGGGACCGCCTTTAAATAAGATTAAAGAGCCAATAATTAGCGAAGCTATCCCCCCGGCAGTTAACGCTCCATGACTGGTAACGAAGATTTCGGCTATAAATAAAGCAAAGGCAAGCAAAATTAGTATTATCCCTGCCCAATAAGCATTTAGGACCGATAAGGAATAAAAAGCCAGAATAAGGCTGAGAGCACCGACTATCCCCGGGATCATAAGTCCAGGATGGGATATCTCCACAATTAAACCCAAAGTTCCTAAAGTAAGCAGAATGTAGGCGATATTTGGCTCACTGATAGCATGTAAAAACCTTTCTAGGAAGCTCATTTTATTTTCATGGAGCACATAGCCTTGAGTGTTAATTGTTACCTCTTCATTGCCAACCTTAACTCTCAGGCCATTAATTTGCAAGAGGAGCGAATTAAGATCCTGAGCGCGAAGGTCAATTACATTCTTTTCCAGGGCCTCTCTATCTGTTAAGGTTGCGCTGCCTCGTACCGCTGATTCTGCCCAGGCGGCATTACGTCCTCTTTCCTCAGCAATGCTTTTAATCCAAGAAACGGCGTAATTGGTAACTTTTTCCTTCATTGTCTCCGGCATTTCCTGTCCGCCGGGACTTAGAGCTACCGGATGGGCTGCTCCAATCGAGGTACCCGGTGCCATCGCCGCTATGTGAGCCGACAAGGTAATGAAGACCCCGGCTGAAGCTGCTCGAGCTCCTTTCGGAGTGACATAAACAATTACCGGCACCTTAGCATTCATTATCCTTTCAACGATTTTTTGCGTTGAATCAAGCACGCCTCCCGGGGTATTTAATTCAATAACCACCGCAGCAGCATTACGAGCCTCAGCCTCGCTAATTCCTCGGCTAATGTAATCGGCCACTACGGGAACAATTGTTCCATTAACCTCAAGCACATTAACCTCGGGGGCAGTAGCGCTTGCTCGGCCACTCGCTAAAGCAACCAGAATCAGGAGAAGGAAAAAGAAAATGCGGATATACCTCATCATTCCTCCACCCCGCCAACTTCGAGGTCAGCTTTCAAATTAATTATACCATAAGTTTGTAAACAAGGTAACAATCAAAAATCCAGCTTTAGGGTAAATTGACAATGGCGATGATGTTTAACTACAATTAACGAAGAAATTTTAAAAAAACAAGAGATGGGTTATGTATCAAAGAACGGTTCTTGACAATGGACTTCGCATTGTTACCAGCACTGTGCCTCATATCCATTCAGTTTGCATTAGCATCTTTGTTGGTGCTGGCTCAAGATATGAAACAGCAGAGCAAGCCGGAATATCCCATTTCGTGGAGCATGTTTTATTTAAAGGCACCGAGCATCGAGCTACAGCAAAGGAGCTATCTGAGGCAATTGAAGGAGTTGGGGGAGTTTTAAACGGCGGCACGGATAAAGAGCTCACAGTTTATTGGGCTAAAGTAGCTCGCCCATATCTTAGACTCGCTTTAGATGTCTTAGCTGATATACTTCGTCATTCCAAATTCGATCCTGAAGAGATAGAAAAAGAACGCCAGGTAATTATTGAGGAAATTAACAGCGCTATGGACTCACCACATCAACGGGTAAATATGCTTATTGATGAGGTCATCTGGCCGGACCAACCTCTTGGTCGAGATGTTGCCGGAAGCAAAGAAACGGTTTCCAAAATTACTCGCCAGATGCTGCTTGAATATTTAGCCCATCAATACCTTCCCAATAACACCGTGGTAGCTGTTGCCGGGAATATAAACCATGATGAGGTGGTGACCGAGGTAACTCGGCTTCTCGGCGATTGGAGAGATGGGATTCCTGGGAACTGGTTTCCTGCTCGGGAGAATTTAGATGGTCCTCACCTTTTAAGCGAGCCCAGGGATACTGAACAAACCCAACTTTGCCTTGCCTTACCGGGTCTTCCTCATGACCACCCAGATCGTTTTGTAGTTGATCTGCTAAACATCATTCTTGGAGAAGGAATGAGCAGTCGGCTTTTTCTAGAACTTCGGGAGCGAAGAGGGTTAGCTTATGATATTCATAGTTATGTAAGCCATTTCTTTGACTCCGGTTCACTTATTATTTATGCCGGGGTTGACCCGAAAAATGTTGAGGCGGCGATCGAGGTTATTTTAGCTCAAATTCTGCTGCTTAAGGAGGAGGAAGTCCCTGAATCGGAATTAGCCAAGGCAAAGGATATGGGCAAAGGACGCCTTTTACTTCGGATGGAAGATACAAAGAATGTAGCCGGCTGGCTCGGAGGCCAGGAGCTTCTTATGGGGAAAATTCAAACCGTAGATGAGGTTCTTTCAATAGTAGATACTATCACCTCAGCCGACCTTAAAAGGGTCTCGCAAAATTTATTTCAAACTAATAGACTTAACCTGGCAGTCGTTGGGCCTTGCCCTAAAGAAGAAAAGCTTTACCAATTATTGAAGCTTTAACTTCGAATAAAAAGCTTCAATTCTAATCGGGATTTTGAATAACCTCCCCGACTATTAAGTTCCTCAAAATAAAGAAGGGTAGCTACAATATTAACCAGGGGGTAAGCCTTAAGGAATTTGAGATTGCAGCTACCCTTCTTAACTACTTCTTTTTTTAATATTCAGGAGGTGGGTATCCTCCCGGAGGTCCGGCCTTTTCCTTCTCCGGGATGTCGCTTACCATGGCTTCAGTAGTAAGTATGGTAGCGGCCACGCTGGCTGCATTCTCTAATTCAGTCCGAACCACTTTTGTGGGGTCAATGATGCCTTTCTCAAACATATCGCCAAACTCATCCTTCTCCGCATCGTAGCCATACCCCTTCCCACCTTTCCTAACAGCTTCCACAATAACCGAGCCTTCCTGACCTGCATTCTCCGCAATGGCTCGTAGAGGCTCTTCCAAAGCTCGCTTTAGAATAGCCACACCAGTGGCTTCGTCACCTTCTAATTTGAGATTATCCAGGGCCGGGATACAATTAACCAAGGCAACTCCACCACCGGGAACAATCCCCTCTTCGACGGCCGCTCGGGTGGCCGAAAGGGCATCTTCAACTCGAAGTTTCTTCTCTTTGAGGTCAACCTCGGTGGCTGCGCCTACCTTAATTACTGCCACCCCACCGGCAAGTCGGGCCAACCTCTCCTGAAGTTTCTCTCGATCGAAGTCGGAAGTAGTCTCTTCAATCTGGGCCTTTATCTGCTTAATACGAGCTTTGATATCCTCTTCAGAGCCCTTTCCTTCAACAATGGTACAGTTGTCCTTGTCGGCTATTACCTTACGAGCTCGACCTAAGTCATTTACGGTAACCGAGTCAAGTTTTCGTCCTACTTCTTCACTGATCACCTTCCCGCCGGTAAGAATGGCAATATCTTGAAGCATGGCCTTACGACGATCGCCAAAGCCTGGAGCTTTGACCGCAAGACAGTTAAGAGTGCCGCGTAGTTTATTAACCACCAAGGTAGCCAACGCTTCACCTTCAACATCCTCGGCAATAATAAGGACATTCTTGCCCACTTGAAGTACCTTCTCTAAAGCCGGAAGAATATCGGAGACAGCGGAGATCTTTTTATCAGTTATTAAAATATACGGGTCTTCAAGCTCGGCTTCCATCCTCTCCGGATTGGTAATGAAGTAAGGACTGATATATCCTCGGTCGAATTTCATCCCCTCCACATATTCGGTCTCAAACTTTAACCCTTTGCCTTCCTCTACAGTAATTACTCCGTCCTTGCCTACCTTCTCCATTACATCGGCGATGAGATTGCCGATTTCCTCACTGCGAGAGGAAACGGTGGCTACTTGCGCCACTTGCTCCTTCCCTTTTACTTCGGTGGAGAGTTTTCTTAGCTCCTCTACTACCACCTCTGTACCCTTCTCAATGCCTCGCTTAATAGCCATGGGATTTGCCCCGGCAGCTATATTTTTCACCCCTCCGTGGATCATGGCCTGAGCCAGAACACTAGAGCTAGTGGTTCCATCGCCACAGACATCATTGGTTTTAGTGGCTGCTTGCTTCACTAATTGAGCTCCCATGTTCTCAAAGGGATCCTCTAGTTCAATCTCTTTAGCAATGCTGACTCCGTCATCAACCACCGAAGGAGGACCAAATTTCTTATCTAAAGCCACCGGACGTCCTCTTGGCCCCAATGTTACCTTCATTGCATCAACTAGGGTGTCTACCCCTCTAACTAACGCTCGTCGAGCATCTTCACTATAGGTTAATTGCTTGGCCATCTTTTCCCTCCTTCCTTATTTTTTACTCTTTTTAGCCAAAATATCGCTTTCACGAATTATTAAATACTCCTCGTCATTATATTTCCACTCTGTACCGGCATATTTGGCATATATAACTCTGTCCCCTACTTTAACATCCATTGGGATGTGCTTGTTCCCATCTTCGGAAAGCCTGCCCGGCCCTACCGCTACCACCTCCCCCTCCTGAGGCTTCTCCTTGGCTGTGTCGGGAAGAACTATCCCTCCTTTAGATACCTCTTCACGAGGAATCGGTTTCACAATAACTCGATCTGCTAACGGCTCAAGATCTATTCCCATTGTTAACCTCCACACCTTAACTTTTTAAAAATGCTAGCACTCTTCGCTTAAGAGTGCTAATTTTATTTTTAGCATACTTTCGGATAGTTTGTCAAGGCCTCTTTGCTCTGTTAAAATGTGTTTCTAGAGGCCATGCCGCTGGAACACATATTCGTTAAAGGAGCCCGTGAGCACAACCTGAAGAATATAGATGTCACCATCCCCAGGAACAAACTGGTGGTAATCACCGGTGTCTCCGGCTCAGGGAAGAGTTCCTTAGCATTCGATACCATCTATGCCGAGGGGCAACGAAGGTATGTGGAATCTCTCTCCGCTTATGCCCGACAGTTCTTGGGCCGGATAGAAAAGCCGGATGTGGATTATATCGAAGGGCTAAGCCCGGCGATCTCCATTGACCAAAAAGGGGTTAGCCATAACCCTCGTTCCATTGTGGGGACGGTAACCGAAATTTACGACTATTTAAGACTACTTTTTGCCCGCGTTGGCCATCCTCATTGTCCCCAATGTGGCCGGGAAATTAGCCGGCAGACAGTGCAGCAAATAGTTGATGCCGTACTCAAGATCCCGGAGGGACGTCGCTTTATGGTTATGGCACCGGTAGTTCGAGACCGTAAAGGAGAACACCAGACGGTGTTCGAGGATTTAAGAAAGAGTGGCTTTGTGCGAGTTAGGGTAGATGGAAGGATTTACGATTTGAGCGAAGAGTTCAACCTGGATAAATATAAGCGCCATACAATTGAGGTGATTGTAGACCGGTTGGTTGCCGGGGGAAAGGAGCAAGCAAGCAGAGTGGCCGATTCCATAGAAACAGCTTTGAAACTATCTGGAGGAGTGGTGTTGATTTCAACAATTGATGGAGAGGAGCTCCTCTTCTCGGAACATTTTGCCTGTCCACACTGTGGAATAAGCCTTGGAGAGATCGCCCCCCGCACCTTCAGCTTTAATAGTCCTCATGGTGCCTGTCCGGCCTGTAGCGGCTTAGGAATAAAATTAGAGATTGATCCCGACCTAGTCATTAATAAAGAACTTTCGCTAGCTGAAGGAGCTATCCTCCCTTGGGCCAAAGGCCCTCTGAGCGGCTGGTATAATTATCAGCTAGAAGATTTGGCTCGGCAATATGGCTTCTCAACTCATGTGCCGGTAAAGGATTTAACCGAGGAGCAACTCAATCTCATCCTCTACGGTGAGGAAGGGGGAGAGTTGGTTAAGTATCGAACTCGTTTTGGCCACATTCGGGAACATTTTATCGGCTTTGAGGGGGTTATTCCTAATTTGGAACGAAGATATCGAGAGACTGAGTCGGATTATATTCGCTCCGAAATTGAAAGGTACATGAGTTCAAAACCTTGTCCGGTTTGCCACGGCCAGCGCCTTAAGCCAGAATCTCTAGCGGTAACTATAGGAGGTAAAAACATCATTCAAGTAACCTCAATGTCCATCGCTCAGGCATTGGAGTGGATCGAGCTTCTTGACGGCTCAAGAGGAAATGAACCTATTTTGAGCCCTCGTGAGCAAACAATTGCCAGCCAAATCTTAAAGGAAATCAAAGCTCGCCTGAGATTTCTGATAAATGTGGGACTTGATTATCTCACCCTAGACCGACCTTCAGGTTCGCTTTCCGGAGGGGAGGCAGAAAGAATTCGCCTGGCCACTCAAATTGGCAGTGGACTCATGGGAGTGCTTTATATCTGCGATGAGCCCACCGTTGGATTGCATCCGGTGGATAATTCCCGTCTTATCGAGACTTTGAAAGGGCTACGTGACCTGGGCAATACTATCTTAGTTGTAGAGCATGATGAAGCGATGATGCGTGCTGCCGACTGGATTATTGATATGGGGCCTGGAGCCGGCGAGCATGGCGGCCGGGTAGTGGTAAGCGGGCCAATAGAAGAAGTAATGAAATGCCCTGAATCGCTAACCGGCCAGTACCTAAGCGGCGCAAAGGAGATCCCTCTTCCCTCAAAACGCCGCAAAGGTTCAGGGAAAGAGCTCGTGATCAAAGGCGCCCGGGAAAACAACTTGAAGAATATTGATGTTCACATTCCTCTAGGTGTATTTGTCTGCGTCACCGGCGTCTCCGGGAGCGGCAAAAGCACCTTGATAGACGAGATTTTATATAAGAAGCTGGCTCAGGTTTTTTATCGGGCCAAAGATAAACCTGGGGACCATGATGAAATCCTCGGCATCGAATATATTGATAAGGTGGTAAACATTGATCAATCCCCTATTGGCCGCACGCCGAGAAGCAACCCGGCAACCTATACCGGCGCTTTCACTCCCATTCGGGAGTTATTTGCTCAAGTTCCAGAGGCGCGAATGCGTGGTTACCGCCCGGGGCGTTTTTCCTTCAATGTTAAGGGGGGGCGTTGTGAAGCTTGCCGGGGAGAGGGATATATTCAAATTGAGATGCAGTTCCTTCCCGATGTTACCGTGCCCTGTGAGGTATGCCATGGGAAACGCTATAATCGCGAGGCTCTAGAGATCAAGTTCAAGGGCAAAAACATTGCTGAGGTATTGGATATGAGCGTTGAAGAAGCCTATGAATTCTTTGAGCACTTCCCGGCCGTTAAGGCCAAGTTAGGAGCGCTTAAGGATGTAGGTTTGGGTTATATTCGATTGGGACAGCCAGCTACCACCCTCTCCGGAGGCGAGGCGCAGCGGGTAAAACTGGCTGCGGAGCTTTCTCGCCGTGCCACCGGCCGTACACTTTATATCCTTGATGAACCTACTACCGGCCTTTCCTTCCACGATGTGGCTGCTTTACTTCGTGTTTTGCAACGCCTGGTGGATGCCGGAAATACGGTCATTCTTATTGAGCATCACTTAGATTTGATTAAATGCGCCGACTGGATTATTGATCTTGGCCCCGGCGGGGGCGATCGGGGTGGTTGGGTAGTAGCCACAGGAACACCCGAGGAGGTAGCTCAGGTTGAGCAATCCTTTACCGGACAATACTTACGGAAGGTTTTGGCTAAACACAAAAAAGCAGTGGTAGTTTGAAATGTATGATGTAATCGTTATCGGCGCCGGACATGCCGGCTGTGAGGCCGCTTTAGCCTCAGCCCGGATGGGTTGTAAAACCCTCTTGCTTACTTTGAACTTAGATAACGTAGCTCTTATGCCCTGCAACCCCTCTATTGGCGGGCCAGCCAAAGGCCACCTAGTTAGGGAGATAGATGCCCTGGGAGGGGAGATGGGGCGAAATATTGATAAGACTTTCATTCAGATAAGGATGTTAAATACCGGGAAAGGGCCGGCAGTCCAGGCACTCCGAGCTCAGGCGGATAAAAAACTTTATGGGCTGAGCATGAAGCATACTTTAGAGAGGCAGCCGAATCTTGATGTAAAGCAAGCCTTAATCGAAGACATAAGCCAGGAAATTAACGACCACTTCCCAATTTTGAAGGTTAGGACCAACACCGGCTGGGTTTATGAAGGTAAAACTGTGGTGCTGACCACCGGTACTTCTCTGGCCGGGCGTGTAATTGTAGGAGAGAAAAGCTTCCCTGCTGGACGCGCCGGGGAATTTGCCGCCTATGGCCTTTCCGAGAGCCTGCGCAGATTGGGCCTTACCCTCGGACGACTTAAAACGGACACCCCACCCCGTCTTGATGCCAAGACCATTGACTTCTCTAAAACCATCATTCAGCCGGGGAGCGAGATTCCGCTTTATTTCAGCTTCGAACCTCCGGAACATGTTCCTTTTCCTCCCCCCAATCCTATTTATCCTCAAGCCAAGCCTACCCCTTGGCGTCAGCAACTCCCTTGTTACCTAATTTATACTAATGAGCGCACTCATGAGATAATTCGTGCTAATATCCACCGCGCTCCTCTTTTCACCGGCGTTATAAAAGGAACTGGGCCCCGCTACTGCCCTTCCATAGAGGATAAGATCATGAGGTTTCCTGAAAAATCATCTCATCCCTTATTCTTAGAACCTGAGGGTTGGGAAACCAATGAGGTCTATCTTCAAGGAGGATTTACCAGCCTCCCTGAAGATGTGCAATTAGCCATGGTTCGCTCTATTCCTGCCCTGGAAAAGGCCGAAATAATCCGGATAGGATATGCCATCGAGTATGACTATGTACCCCCAAACCAGATTTTAAGTTCACTGGAGACCAAGAAAATCCCCGGCCTTTTCCTTGCCGGACAAATTAACGGGACTACCGGATATGAGGAGGCGGCCGGGCAAGGGCTTATTGCCGGAATTAATGCTGCTTTAAAGGTGAAAGGAAAACCTCCTTTAATCCTCCGTCGGGATCAAGCATATATTGGCGTTATGATTGACGATTTAGTCACCAAGGAGCTAACCGAACCTTATCGGTTGTTTACCTCTCGAGCTGAGTATCGTCTCCTGCTACGTCAGGACAATGCCGATCTTAGGCTTACCCCTATTGGTTATGAGCTAGGGCTTATAAGCAAGGAGAGATATGAAGCTGTAGAGCGAAAACGTGAGCTTATTGAGTGGGAACTTAAACGTTTAGCCAAAACCTATCTTTCGGCGGAGAAGCTCACCAACTTGCTTGTCGAATATGGCTTGCCACCGTTAAGTCAGAGTATAAGCGCCTTGGAGTTCTTGCGTCGTCCCGAGGTAAATTACCAACTGCTTATCCAGCTTGGCTTTGGCAACCCGGAGCTAAGGCCGGATTGCGCCGAACAGGTAGAAATTGAAGCCAAATATCAAGGTTATATTGAACGTCAACAAGCCGAGGTTAGACGCTTGCAGAAGGTGGAAGGAAAACAAATACCTTCATGGCTTGACTATGATGCGATCAATAGCTTACGGTATGAAGCTCGACAAAAGCTTAATAAGTTTAGACCCCAAACTTTAGGTCAGGCATCTCGAATTGATGGGGTGACCCCGGCTGATCTGGCTATCCTTATGGTATATCTGGAGCGAGCCAGAAGAAGCTGAGCTGGCCTAAAAAGAGCTTCCTTCTCTTTCTTCAGGATATGCCCTCCTGAGACTCTTCCCCTGACAAGTCGTCCCGACACGGGATCCCGATAAATCGGGAGGGTCAGAATGACAGGAAAATTCCTTTCAGTCATCTTGAGTCTCTCGCCTTTGTCACCCTGGCCCTGACTACCGATCTTCATTACACGCACCCCGTTTTTGCCAAAGAATTGACAAAGCCCAGATAGTAGTTTTAAGATATAAGCATCAAGGTAAATTTGCTAAAGTTTGGCGGTCCTTTCAAAATGTCTGGCATCAAGGTTGCTAAGGAAACTTTTAGACAACTTCTGGGAATTGGAAACTATCCGCAAATCGAGAGGGGGACATGTTGATAAACTTTAAGGACAAATTACCGTGAACTCTAAGGGTGGCTCTCTGTCGAAGGGAACGCTAGGGAAATGTCGGCCCTTTGACATGCTGCCAAAATAGGGAAAAACATCAAGGCAAAGGGGGTGAGATTCGAGGGAAAGTGTTTAACGGGGCAAAGGTAAAAAAGTTAAAAAGAGGAGGTGTCAAATGAGGAGGACCTTAAGTTTTACAGCAGCAGTGATCACGTTGACAATGGTCATCCTACTGGTGGCTGGTGGTTGTGTAGCGCCGGCTACGCCTACTTTGAGTCCCAGTCCGACCCCGGTCAAGCCCATAGTCTTGAGGTTCGCCAATTTCCCACCCGCTCCCACTTTCCCCTGTGTCTCCATGGAAAGGTGGGCCGACGAGGTGGAGAAGAGGACCAATGGCAAGGTCAAGATTCAAACATTCCCCGGCGGCTCTTTGCTTACCGCCAAGAATATGTGGGATGGAGTGTTGGCTGGCACCGCCGACATAGGTTGTGACTGCACTTCCTACTTCCCAGGCCGCTTCCCTCTGCTTTCCTTTGACCGAGCAGTGGGAGAGCCTTCTTCTGCTGTAGGAAGCCGAGTCGTTTGGGAAATATACAAGGAGTTTAAACCAGCTTCACTAGCCGACTTTAAAGTGCTCCACATGTACACCAGTGGCCCACATAAGATCGTTACCATTGATCCGGTACGCACCCTGGAGGACCTTAAGGGTTTGGAGCTCAGAGCAGCGCCTACGAGCGTGGATGTCCTCAAGGCGCTGGGGGCTGCTCCAGTAGGCATGCCCATGTCCGAGCTCCCTGAAGCCCTGCAGAAAGGCGTGGTCAAAGGATACCATTCCTCTTTAGAGACTTTGCTGGACTTCAAGTACGCTGAGATTTGCAAGTATGCTGTAAACAACCATACGCGCAGTTTCTGCATCTTTGCAGTGGTAATGAACAAAGACAGCTGGAATAGGCTGCCGGAGGATGTCAAGAAGGTTATGGACGACCTCGCCTTGGAGCAGTCGGTATGGACCGGGGAGTATATGGATAGACATACCGTTGAGTCTGTGGAGTGGGCTGTAAAGGAACAGGGCTTTCACCTTATCAACCTCTCACCGGAGGAGAAGGCAAGATGGGATGAGCGCGTGAAGCAGGTGGTCGACAAGTACCTCGCCGAAACCGCTGCAAAGGGGCTCCCCGGGAAGAAAGTACTGGATAGATGGCATGAGTTGGTAAAGCAGTTCAGCAAGTAAGCTCTATAGGGTCAAGCTTTAAGGGAATCCCAGATGAAGGAGAGTGCTCAGGGCTAAAAATGACTGTAAGCTCTTGGGCACTCTCTAATTTAATAATATTTAAGGTGTAAAGTTGACCTACCTGGAGAAAATCGCTGACGCTTTAAATCGATGGGCCGCTTGGCTGGCCGGTGGCCTGTTGGTGGCTTTGATGCTCCTCACCGTGGCCAATATGGTGATGAGGGAAGTGTGGAAGCCTTTCGGCGGCACAGCTGAGGTTGTTGGTTTTCTGGCCGCCTTGGTGGCTGCTTTGGCATTAGGTTATACCCAGCTTCATCGAGGCCATACTTGGGTAGATATTTTGGTCGCTCGGCTTCCGCCGCGAGCTCAGGCAGTCATTGATAGCTGTATGTTCTTTTTAGCCATGATTATGTTTGGGCTGGCAACCTGGCGGATTTTTGCGCTCGCCAACCATTACTGGAAAGTAGGTCTTCTTTCCGAGACCCTGAAGATAATCTTCTTCCCGTTCATATATGTGGTGGCCCTTGGCTGTGCCCTGCTTTGCCTGGCACTGCTAGCCGATTTTTTGAAATCCGTGCATCGGGCATTGGAGAAGAAATGAGTCCTACCCTTGTGGCTGTCCTCGGCATCATCGGCATGCTGGTGCTCATGTTCCTGCGCATGCCGGTAGGTTTTGCCATGGCCTTGGCTGGTTTTCTTGGTCTCAGCTATTTTGCTTCCCCTCAGGCAGCACTTCAAATACTCGGTACGGATATTTGGGTTCAGTTCTCATCTTATGGCATGAGCGTCATTCCCCTCTTTATCCTCATGGGTTACATCGCTTTCAACTCGGGGATAAGTGAGCGGCTCTACGATGTGGCCTATAAATGGGTAGGCCAGGTGCGCGGTGGGATAGCCATGGCAACGATAGTGGCTGATGAATTCTTCGCTGCTATTTGCGGCTCCAATACCGCTACCGCCGCTACCATGGGCACCGTGGCCATCCCGCAAATGAAGAAATATGATTATGCCCCCGAGTTGAGCACCGGCACGGTGGCCACTGGAGGCACTCTGGGCGTAGTTATCCCTCCTAGTGTGGTTCTTATTGTTATTGGCCTGCAGACGGAACAGTCTATAGCCAAGCTATTCTTCGGCGGCATCTTCCCAGGGATTCTTTTAGGTCTTCTATATCTGATCACCATTTATATCCTCTGCCGCTGGAACCCTCAGTTCGGTCCCGCTGGACCGAAGACTCACTTTAAGGACAAAATAGCCGCCTTACCCGGCATTCTAGAGGCGGTGATCCTATTTGCCCTTGTCTTGGGTGGCCTTTATCTTGGCTGGTTTACTCCCACGGAGGCTGGAGCTGCCGGAGCCTTTGGTGCTTTGCTCATCGCCCTGGCGCGTCGTCAGCTCACCTGGGGGAAATTTGTGAAGTCGGTCCTTCAAACTGTGCAGACATCATGTATGGTCATGATACTAGTCACCGGAGCGGTGATCTTCGGTCGCTTCCTAACGATAACTCGCCTCCCCTTCACCTTGGCTGACTGGGCTAGCAGCCTGCCTTTGCCTCACATCGCTATCTGGGCGGTAGTGTTGTTTATCTACATTATCGGTGGTTGCTTCATGGACGCTCTAGGATTTTTGGTGGTCACTATACCGATTTTCTTCCCTCTGGCCATGGCCTTAGGTTTTGATCCCATCTGGACTGGCGTGGTACTCATGATGGCTACCACTATGGGGGCGATCACTCCCCCAGTGGGCATAAACGTGTACGTTGTAAAGGGACTTGCCCCAGAGGTTTCCTTAGAAACCATCTTCAAAGGGGTAAGCTTTTTCTTCGCTGCCTGTGTGGCCTCCTTGATCCTCTTGGTAGCTTTTCCTAAAATCGTGCTTTTTCTGCCCGGCCTTATGCGCTAGGCAAATTAATATCAATTTGGT
>Ga0190286_1000488_pt1 | contig 16253 bp, 15 predicted proteins | sample 48691834_MG_FD_183241 | JGI IMG/M metagenome (GOLD analysis project Ga0190286, IMG submission 183241) | Hydrothermal vent microbial mat bacterial communities from Southern Trench, Guaymas Basin, Mexico - 4869-18-3-4_MG | ecosystem: Environmental > Aquatic > Marine > Hydrothermal vents >... | reverse complement strand
AAAAATCTCTTTCAATGCTTCCTCTTGCACTATTCCCTTTGCCATCAATTGCCGCTTTGCCCAGTTAGTGGATTTTCCCATAGACCTTATCAATCTTTTGTTGCAATTCAATAGTTAAGCGGATGGCCTTTGCCACCTTGATATAGTGGTTAATTTCGTCTAAGGATAGCCTTCTCTTCTTTCTATCCTTTAGATATTTTTGCATCACCTGATAGGCACCAATATGATATTCCCATACCTCTTTTGAGATGCCTTCAAAATATTGATTTTTATTGATATAGACTCTTTTAGCGTTTTCATCATAGCTGACCTTTTCAACTATATTTGAATTACATTCAGGGAACCCAACCTCTGATTGGTCAAGCGCAGGATGTTTAAGTAGATGAAGGTCAACTAACTCTTTGCCTAAGTTGCTTAGGGCATTGAAATAATTATTGTTTACAGGCAACGGAATCCTGGGAAAGTCTATTTTAAGAAACTCCTCATACCGCTTTCTGTAAGTAGGAGAATAAAGCACAGCATAGATGTAATAAAAGATTTCCTCTGGAGTAGGCTCTATTTTAAGGGATTCTTTTATGGTTTGCAAAAACTCATTAGTAAAATTTGGGATGTGTTCCTCTTTATTTTCTTTTTCACCAAACAGTCGCTTTTCGGGTTCGTCGGGGTAGAAGTAGAGTGGGAAAACGTAAGTTCTTTCTTTGGTTCTAATAGAGACAAGCTCTCTATTGGTTAAACATTCTGAAATGAAAACATGGGAAAATGGCAATTTAGATAGTATTCGTACCAATGCTAAGCCTAAATTTTCTGTTAGCAAATTCTTCATAAAAGGCAATCTAGGTCTATCTATCAAAGTTGGTTCGTAGCAAATAAACCTTATATCAAAGGGTCGATAGGCATAAGGATAAATTTTATCTTCAGCTTCCTGACTTCTAATCTTTTGCCTTGCCTCAGCTAACTTCCAAGTTCCTGTATCCTTGAGGTTCAGGCTTTGACCAACCAAGTCATCAGCTAGGTTGCCCATGAAAATTCTAAGTCTCTGGACTATTTCTTCTTTTGTAAAACCCACCACGAAATGATCTCTGTGCGTTGTTACCCCACTTGACCACTTCCTAAATATCTCCGTTACCTTCCAGAATTGCTCATACTCTGCCTGCAAGGCAAAATCCTTGGGGACAAAGAAATAATAAGGTGAGGTAGGTTTGAGTTCTTGCCACTTTGTGGAAGCTACATCATTTTTAAATAGGTAGTTGTATTTTTCTTCTCTAAGTCCCCAAATATCTGCATAATAAACCTTAGCCAGTTTCTTTTCTCTCATATTACCTGAATCCCTTTTGACTTGACCTCATCTCCAATAAATGTGCCGCTGTGTTCCGATTTAAATTCCTTTTCCGTAATTCCTAATATCTCCATGGGTCTTTTTATCCCTATACGGGAGCGCCCTAAAAGACATAATCGCTCCCAGAGATCCAAATCTTCAAAATCGTCAGACACAACAACCAAATCTATGTCACTGTCTTCCCTGGCTTTTCCTAACGCATGAGAGCCATAAAGAATAATCCTTTTAACTCTAACTCCCAATGATTCAAGTTTCTGTTTATATTCATTTATAATATGATAGATTTCTCTATCCATTGAAAGACCTCCTTAGTTTTTACCAAAATAAATTTTGCCCTTTCCCGCGAAAAATCCTTAAGCATCCTCTGAAAGTCCCTTGGGTATCTTGTAACCACGCTTAAATTGCTAATTTCCACCAGGAACTTCCCCATATCTTTATCTAGAGATAAACTTGCAATTTCTACAAGATATTCTAAGTCGTGGGTTTTAGATGGCATTTTACCAGTAATTTCTTCAACCTTTGCCTTTAAAACCTTTTCTAGCGCTAAATGGCACATAAAGATAGTATAGATATACCTGCCTGTGTTAAACATATGCTCAGCAGTTTCTAAATCGTACTTTGCAGAATCCAACCAGTTCTTAACTTCTCTTTTCATCCCCATATTTCACAAATAATGCTATGGCGACTCCTTGCTGGATATCAAAAACATTTTCATCCTTGCCACCTTTGGGTGTTTTTTCACCAATCCTTGAAGAGCCATGCAGGTTTAAAATATAAATTTCATCAAATGTCTCAAGGAGCTTCCTTCTTATACCACGGTGGATAATACCAGAAAGGTAAGAATTATTGCTTATTATTCCAATAATGCCCATCCCTGCCTGCTCTATCTTAAAGTGGTCAAACCGAATAAACTTTATATAGTCATCAGAAAGAGGCTGAATATTCCTTTCATGCCTCACATCTTCTTTATAATCTTCCATCAAATCTTCAATGAAATCTGATTTATTTTCTGAGCTCACTGAATAGGGAGGATTGCCAAGGATTACCAAAATTGGTACTTTTTCTTTTATCTTCTTTGCCTCTTGGCCTTCTTTGGTAAGGTCAATAAGGATTCTTTGTTGCCCTCCAGGTTCTTTCATTTCTAAAGTGTTTGTAAGGTAGAATTGAAATCGTTTGCCATCTTTAAACTTATAGCCCATCTCCTCTAACACCATAGAGGCCTTAAAATGGCCAACTGTATATGGGGCCATAAGTATTTCAAAGGCATAAAAATTGGGCAAGATATGCTCCTCTATATAAGACTTAATAACTCCTGCCTTATTTCTTTCTTCTAATTCTTCTTTAACTTGTTTAATAGCTTGGACAACAAAGGTAAGTGTACCTGCTGCTGGGTCAAGGAGGGTCACATCCCTTGTGGCAAGTCCTTCAGGTTTTTTAAACCTATCTTTTAAAAGGTTATGAATTGATCGCACAATATATGAAACTACAGGCAAAGGTGTATAATAAACTCCTAATCTTTGCCTTTCTCTTGGGTTATAAGTAGCGAGGAATGTTTCATAGAAATGAATCACCGGGTCTTCATCCCATTTAGTGGTCTTAAATTCAGAAAGAATTGATGAAATATCCGCTTTTTCTAAAATCTGTGCTATCTCATCTATGACCCAGGATAAAGATTCTGGTAGATTTGGCCCAGTAAAGGACCAAAAAATTTCCTTAAGTAAAAGTAAGGTTTCAGGGATAAATTGCCAGGCCAGTTCCTTTTTAAAGCCATTTTTGACCTTCATTCTTGCTGCAAAAAGCCCATAGGTAATAGTCTGGGCATATAAATCAGCAAACCTTTCCTTTGTTAGGCCTTCTATAAGCTCTTGCCTAAATGCCTCATAAAATCCTACTACTTCTTTATTTTCTTCTGATAGCTCTTCTTTTAAGATAAACTCAAGAAATCTTGTCCTTTTTGCAAGCTCAATAGAAAGCTTGGAAGAGTCCCTTATTTCAGGTATTGAAAATGAAAAGAATTTTTCAAGGAGTTCAAAGAATAAATCTAACTTTTCAGGGATAGGGGATTGCCTTAAACTTTGCAAAATAAATTTACGGCCAGCCTCTACTTCATAGGTTAAATTGCTATGCCTATACAGCCTAAATTCTAAGAAATTTGTTAGGATAAGGTTTGGAAGTGAGTTTCTATACCTTTTTAGTTGCTCGGAATCTTCAATATCTTTTAGATTTTCATCTGGGGTTTTTGTCTCAATATAGCCTATAATCTTCCCATCTGTCCTAATAAGGAAATCAGGAATACCTACCTCTGTCCTTTTGGGCTGAACAAGAACACTAGCTTCCTTTTCAGTTAATAGCAGCCTTGAGCATTCCTCAATAAGCCTTTTAAAACAAGGATAAAAACTCTCCTCCCTGAAACCACCATTTATGTAAATCTTGTGGATTTCCTTGAAGTAATTGTTAAAAAACCTTTTAAGTTTGTCTTTTTGTGATTTGTTCATTTATTACCTTGATACAGTAGTCGTGTAATTTTTTAACCGGCTCCTTTGTAACAAAAAAGCGCCTGTCTGCAAAATTCAATATCAAGTTTACCCCGTTAAGTAATTGCTTGCAAACAAAAAATACTAAATTATAATGCACTCATGATTCCACCATTTATTATAGTATTTGACATAGAGACTATACCAGATAAGCGTTTGGCTATTAGTGTTCTGGGAAAAGAGGGTGATACATTTAATGAGGTCCTTGAAAGACAGAGGAAAAAGTATGGAAAAGAAAAGATTGAAGACGTCTTCTTGGTCCCGCCTTTTCATCAAATTATATCCTTATCTATCTTGCTGAGATTTTTAAAATCAGATGGTGCAATTGAAAGAATATGGATGGCTATAACTCCAAATCTTTCTGAGGAAGAAATCCTTAAAAGATTTTGGAAAATTATGGGAGTTATGATAGAAAGGGCCAAAGTATACAGTAAAAACCGACCAGTATCAGAATATCCTTATTTAATTACCTATAATGGTAAAAATTTTGATATGCCTGTCCTGGTAGCCAGGACTTTAAAACATAAGGATTTTATAGTAAGGCAGAAATTAGAGGATAGGGCTGTAGCCAGGGGCTTGACAGTATTTTTTGATGATGAAGATAAGTGGGAAAGGGATAAGGCCAATTATACCCACCGATACTCAAGATACAATATAGACCTTATAGAAATCTTGGGAAGTCATAAATATAGCCTATATACCATGTGTAGTCTATGTCATATCTTGGTTAAAACAGAGGGGGAAGGCAGTGAGATACTCTCTTATTACAATAACAAAGAATTTGAGAGAATAGCTAGATACTGTGCAGAAGATATTAAGGCAACATATTTACTTTATCTAAATCATCTTTTGCTTAAAGCAAATATTCAAAAAATGCACCAAATACAAGAAGAAATACAGGTGATTAAAAATTTACCCCTGGAGATAGTTGAGTAAATATCGTGGAAACAGCACTCATTGAGCAGAGAAAAGAAAAGATAAAAACACTCAAAACCAAGGGTATTCCTGTATATCCCAATGATTTTAAAATCACCCATCACATTAAGGATATTTTGCTTGCTTACGGTGATAAAGAAGGAGGCGATTTAGAGAAATTAGAAGAGATATTTCATCTAGCTGGCAGGATTATGGCCTTGAGGCCGTTTGGCAAGGTGACCTTCATCCATCTTCAAGATGCTACAGGAAGGCTTCAGGCCTATTTTAAGCAAGATGTATTAGGCAAAGAGCAATATGAGGTTTTTAAACTGCTAGACATTGGAGACATTATTGGTATAGAAGGTAGGTTATTCCGCACCAAAACAGGAGAATTAACAATTTTTGTAAATGCCTTCAAGCTCCTTACCAAGTCCTTGAGACCGTTACCAGAGAAATACCATGGTTTAAAAGACATAGAGCTCCGCTACAGGAAGCGCTATTTAGACTTGATGGTAAATCCCAAAGTAAGGGAAGGGTTTTTAAAACGCACCAAGGTCATACATTGCATTAGAGAATTCTTTATAGAACGTGATTTTACAGAAGTAGAAACACCAATGATGCAAATTATCCCTGGAGGTGCATTGGCCAGGCCATTTAAGACCTATCATCATACATTAGACACACCTCTTTATTTACGTGTGGCTCCAGAGCTCTATTTAAAAAGATTGCTAGTAGGTGGTTTTGAGCGTGTATTTGAGCTAAATCGTAATTTTAGAAATGAGGGCATAGATATAGACCACAACCCTGAATTTACCATGTTGGAATTTTATCAAGCATATGCTACATACGAAGATTTGATTAAATTGACAGAGGAGTTTATATCTTGGCTTACACAAAGACTTTTGGGAAAATGCAAAATTCGTTATCAAGGAAAAGAAATTAATTTGATGCCCCCTTATAGACGTATAGATTTTTTTGGGTCTTTATCAAATATAGGTGGCATTCCTGAAGAAACATTAAAAGACAAAGGGAAAACACTTTCATGTGCCCAGGCCTTAGGCGCCAAGCTTCGCCCTGGCGAAGGCATAGGCAAGGCATTAACTAAATTGTTTGAAAAGACTGTAGAGCCTAAATTGATTCAACCCACATTTGTAGTTGGTTACCCCCTAGATGTCTCTCCTTTGGCAAGACGTAATGAGAAAAACCCTGAGATTACAGATCGTTTTGAACTTTTTATAGCTGGAAAGGAGATAGCTAATGGTTTTTCTGAATTAAATGACCCTGATGACCAGAGGCAGCGTTTTATGGCCCAATCTGTTAGACAAAAAGCAGGTGATGAGCAAACGCACCCCTTAGATGAGGATTTTATTACTGCATTGGAATATGGAATGCCTCCTGCAGCCGGCGAGGGCATAGGCATCGATAGACTGGTGATGGTTTTGACAGACGCTCCTTGTATCCGGGATGTGATCCTATTCCCTCATCTCAGGCCAGAAAAGGAATGAGATTACCATTTGAATTATTTATCAGTCTAAAATACCTTCGGGCCAAGAGAAAGCAAGCCTTTATTATCTCCCTTACTACTTTTATCTCTATAATTGGGGTATCCCTGGGAGTAATGGCCCTTATTGTGGTCTTATCAGTAATGTCTGGATTTGAGAAAGAAATAAGAAATCGCATTTTGGGGGTTAATGCCCATATCTTTGTATTTAACTTTAATGGGAATATAAACAATTATCATAAAACGATAGAACAGCTTAAGAAGGTAAAAGGCATTACAGAAGCTAGCCCATTTATTTATACCCAAGTGATATTAAATACAGGGGCACGAGTATCTGGCGCTGTATTGCGTGGTGTTGATGTAAATACCTGTACTAATCTAGCAAACATATTGCGTTATGGAAAACTTGAAGAATTAGAGAGTGTTAAAGAAATAAACGGAAGGCGTTTTCCTTCCATAATTATAGGGAAAGAACTGGCAAAGAATTTAGGCATTTGGGTAGGGGATACAGTTTCGGTGATGTCTCCCTTTGGGCGTATCACGCCACAAGGCCCGGCCCCAAAGACAAAACAATTTTTGGTTAAAGGGATATTTGAATCAGGGATGTATGAGTATGATACTTCCTTGATATATATTTCCCTAAAGCAGGCCCAAATGCTTTTAAATTTAGGGAAGTCTGTGACAGGTTTGGAGGTAATGGTAAATCGGATTTTTAAGGCCAAAGAGATTGCCAAGGAGATTCAGCAAAATTTAGGATATCCATTTTGGACCCGTAATTGGATGGATATGAATAAAAGCCTATTTTCCGCCCTAAAATTAGAAAAACTCGCTATGTTTATTATGCTAAGCCTCATTGTGTTAGTAGCTGCCGCGGGTATCGCTGGGACCCTCATTATGATGGTAATGGAAAAAAACAAAGACATTGGCATATTAAAATCCATGGGGGCTACCTCTACTAATATTATGAAAGTATTTGTTTATGAGGGGTTAATCATAGGAGGTATCGGCGCTATTTTGGGCCTTATAGGAGGGACTACTATTTGCCTTTTACTCAGGCATTATCAATTTATTCATCTACCAAAAGACATTTATTATATTTCCACTTTACCTGTGGAGATAAAAGGGTGGGATATATTCTTCATTTTAATAGCTAGCTTGATAATTTGCTTTCTGGCCACACTTTATCCCTCTTGGAAAGCAAGTAGGCTTGACCCCATAGAGGCAATCCGTTATGAATAAGCCACTTTTAGAGGTAAAAAATCTACATAAGCACTTTAGGACAGATAGTCATTGTATTAATGTGTTAAAAGGTATCGATTTTGAGGTATACCCCGGGGAGGGCATTGCTATTATTGGGGCCTCTGGTGTGGGAAAATCTACCCTTCTCCATATCCTTGGTACATTAGAATGTCCCAGCATGGGCACAGTCCTCTATGAGGGGAAAAATGTGTTTGAACTCACACTTAAAGAGCTAGCACGGTTTCGTAATCAGAGTATAGGCTTTATATTTCAATTCCATTATCTATTACCAGAGTTTAATGCATTAGAAAATGTGATGCTGGCTGCTTTAATTGCTGGTTGGGATGCCTCTAAGGCCAATAAAGAGGCTGTTTTTATCCTGTCTGAGTTGGGTTTGGCCGATAAATTGAAACAACGTATAGGTGAACTTTCTGGGGGGGAAAGACAGAGGGTGGCCATTGCTCGTGCCTTAATCTTAAAGCCAAAACTCATTTTGGCTGACGAACCTACAGGAAATTTGGATGAGGAAACGGCAAGGAAGACCCAGGATTTACTATTTAGCTTAAATCAAAAGGGATTGACTATGATTGTAGCTACTCACAACTTGAGGTTAGCTTCCCTATTTCCTTTATGCTATGAACTAACAGGTGGTCAGTTAGTCAGTAGGTTAACTGAATAACCTTGTATATCATGAATCGTGCATCGTGGATCGGATGAGAAAGGCACTTAGTCTTGCTTTCTTAAGTCTAATGGTATGGCAAACATTGGCCTGGGGACAGGAAAGATCAAAGATAGCCATTGTCCCATTTACTATTTATAGCGAAGAAAGGCTAGAACAATTGCAAACAGGAATTCCTACAATGCTTATAAAAAAGATACCAAAAGAGCGGTTAGAATTGATTTTTTATCCTCTAGAGAAACTGCCTATTTCTGATGAGAAGGCTATAAAATGTGGTAGAAATATAGGGGCAGAGTATGTGATTACAGGAAGCCTGACAAAGGTTGGGAAACCGTTTAGTTTAGACATCACCATTTTGGAAACAGAGGGCATAAGGCCACCTTTTTCTATATACGCAAAGGCACCGTCTTTGGAAAAATTATCTGAGCTTTTAGATAAAGTGGCTAAGGAAATAGCCCTTAAGATTTTAAGAAAACAAAAGATTGTAAAGCTGGAGATTACAGGCAATAAGCGTGTAGACACAGAGGCCATTTTAGCTGTGATGAAGAGCAAAGAAGGGGAAATACTTGACCCTAAGATTATTAGGGAGGATATAAAAACTATCTTTAAGATGGATTATTTTAAAGATATTAAAGTAGATGTGAAAGAGGTCCCTTTGGGGGTTATTGTAAAATTTATTGTTGATGAAAAGCCTGTAGTGAGGATTATTCGCATAGTGGGCAATAAGGCCATTAAAGAAGAAAATATAAAAGAGGCCATGGCCTTAAAGGCCAACACTATTCTAAATGTGGATTTGATAAAAAAATCTATAGATCAAATAAAATCCCTTTATCAAAAGGAGGGTTATTTTGACGCTCAAGTAGAATATGAAATATATACCCTGACCCCCAAAAAAGTGGAAGTGGTATTTGACATTAAAGAAGGTGCTAAAGCATTTATTAAAAAGATTGCTTTTCAAGGGAACAAATCATTTAAGGACAAAAAACTGAAAAAATCGATGAAAAATAAAGAAAGATGGCTTTTTTCCTTTATTACTGGCTCAGGTAAATTAAAAAGAGAGGATTTAAAAAATGATCTCAACCGCATTGTGGCGTTTTATTATAATCATGGATACATTAGGGCCAAGGTTGGTGAGCCCAAAATAGAGCGTAAAGGTAGGGAGATTTACATCACTATTCCTATTGAAGAAGGAGAACAATATCACGTAAATAAGGTAGAGGTTAAGGGAGATTTAATTGAACCTGCACCCAAGTTGTTAAAGCATCTCAAGCTCAAAAAGAAAGAGGTCTATAGCCGACAGGGGCTACAAGAAGATATAATGAAACTTACTGAGATTTGTGCTAATAAAGGATTTGCCTATGCAGAGGTAACACCTCAGGTAAAAACAGACGATGTTATGCATCTGGCGGACATTGTTTATAATATTAAGAGGGGGATTAAGGTTCATATTGGGCGTATTGAGATTGAAGGGAATATAAAAACACGTGATAAGGTAATTCGAAGGGAATTTTGGGTATCAGAAGGGGAGACCTTTGATAAAGGCCTCTTAGAAGAAAGCTTGGGCAACTTGAGACGCTTGGGATACTTTGAAGATGTAAAGGTAGAAACCGAGCAAGGACCATCTGCTGATGAAATAAATCTAAAGGTTAAAGTAAAAGAACAACCTACAGGTGCATTTTCTATCGGGGGAGGCTATAGTTCAATAGAGAATTTTATTGTGATGGCAGATATCTCACAAAGGAATTTTTTAGGTCGTGGTCAGCAACTGACATTAAGGGGTTATATTGGTGGAATCACCCAACGTTATACCTTTGACTTTACAGAGCCTTATCTATTTGATACCCGCCTTTCTACTGGTTTTCAGGGCTATAAATGGGATATTGAATACATGGATTTTACTAAAATAAGCAGTGGTGGAGAAATAAGACTAAGTCATCCAGTAGGTCATTACTCTCGCATATCTTCTACATATCGCTTTGAATGGGCAAAGACTGCAGATTTTTTAGAGACTGCTTCACGCTTTATTACAGAGCTAGCAGATGGAATCTCTACTAGTAGCTTGCGTCTTGGTTTTAGGCGTGATACAAGAAATAGGTATTTTTATCCCACTAAGGGAACCATCTTATCAAGTAATATAGAATTTGCAGGTGGGCCTTTTCAAGGCGATAGTGCCTTTACTCGCTATGAGGCATCTGCCTCTATATTTATCCCGCTATTTTGGGGTACTGTAGGTTTTGTTAAAAGCACTATTGGCTATATCAATAGAAGAGGAAAAGGGCTATTGCCTCTATTTGAGAGGTATTATTTGGGTGGGCCAGCTACATTACGCGGCTTTGACTTTGCAGCAGTGGGTCCAAGAGACCCCGAAACCGGTGAATTAATTGGTGGGAATAAGATGCTTTTATTTAACCTTGAATTTAGGTTTCCTATAGTGGAAAAGATAAGACTTACCGGGATGGTATTCCTTGATGCTGGAAATGCATTTGATGATGACGAGGGATTTAGTCTTAGCGGTTTAAGGAAAAGTATAGGTCTTGGCATCAGGTGGTTTTCTCCCATGGGACCTGTTAGGATAGAGTGGGGCTATATCCTTGAGCGTCGTCCTGGTGAACCTTCTGGTAACTGGGAATTTGGCATGGGGACATTCTTTTAAATTAAAAATTAAAAATTCAAAATTAATAAATAAAGGAGGAGGGTATGAAAGGGGTAAAGATTTTTATAGTTTTTTGTTTCTTATTCTTCATTTTTACCACTTTGGTAAATGCAGGGGATATCAAGATTGGGGTAGTAGATTTACAAAAGGCCCTTAATTTGTGTAAAGCAGGGAAGGCAGCTATGACAGGGCTTTCAAAAAGGTCTGAAAAGATGAAAAAAGAACTTCAGGACAGGCAAGCAGAGCTGGAAAAACTAAGGAAAGAGCTAGAGAAACAAAGCTTAATGTTGAGTTTAGAAGCAAGCCGGGATAAAGAGAAGGAATACGAAAGGAAGTTCAGGGATTTTAAATATTTATATCAGGATTATAAAGATGAAATGGCAAGGCAAGAATTTGAGGCTGTCCAACCTATCTTAAATGAGTTACGAAATATTACAGAGAAGATTAGAAAAAAGAATCATTATACCATTATTTTGGAAAAGAGCGCTGGTGTAATTTGCTGTCAAGCGGATATAGATGTTACAGATGAAGTGATTAAACTATATGATCAAGAATGGCAAAAAGGCAGTTCAGGCAAATGATTAAATTAAAAGAGATTGCTCAATTATTTGGTGGGGAGTTGATAGGGAATGGTGAGATACCCATTAGAGGAATTGCCTCCATTGAGACTGCAGAACATGGGCAAATTGCCTTTTTAGCCAATCCCCGGTATAAGGCACTTTTAAAAAAGACAAGGGCCAGTGCAGTTATTGTGCCTTTAGGAATTAAACAGGCAAAGGTAGCTATTATTTGCACTCCCAAGCCTTATCTAGCATATGCAAAAGTAGCCAGGCTATTTTATAAGTGGCCTTATACATTTGAGGGAATTAGTGAAGATGCCTACATTGGTAAGGGTGTTTCTTTAGGTAAAAAGATAACTATCTACCCTTCTGCCTATATTGATGATAATGCCCAAATCGGGGATGAGGTAATTATTTTTCCAGGTGTATACATCGGGCCTCGGGTAAAGGTTGGGGCAAAAACCCTTGTTTATCCTAATGTTACTATATTGGCCGATTGTAAAATTGGAAGAGGCGTGGTTATTCACAGTGGAGTAGTAATTGGTAGCGATGGCTTTGGCTATTCTAAAGATGAGCAAGGTCATTATGTAAAAATTCCCCAAATGGGCATTGTAGAAATTGAAGATGAAGTAGAAATAGGAGCAAACACTACTATTGACAGAGCGGCCTTGGGAGAAACATTGGTGAAAAGAGGAACCAAGATAGACAATCTAGTCCAAATTGCACACAATGTAGTAATCGGAGAGGATTCTATTATAGTAGCCCAGGTAGGCATTGCAGGTAGCACTAAGCTGGGGAATAGAGTGAGACTGGCTGGCCAAGCAGGAGTAGTGGGGCATGTTCAGATTGGCAATGGTGCAACTATTGGGGCAAAGACAGGTGTTGCCAAATCTGTGCCTAAAGAGGCAAAAATGGCATCAGGCGTGCCAGCTATGCCTTACCAAACCTATTTAAGGGCTATGGCTGTCTTACCCAAACTTCCAACCCTCCTTTCACGTCTGAAGCGATTGGAAAGAGAGATAGAACGCTTAAAAGAGGAAAAAAAATGAAGGGTGTATTAGGCATTGAAGGAATAAAAAGGTGTTTGCCTCATCGTTATCCATTTTTATTAGTAGATAGAATTTTGGAAATAGAGTTAGGCAAAAAGATTGTAGGAATAAAAAATGTTACTATTAACGAGCCCTTTTTTAAAGGGCACTTCCCTAAAAGACCTGTCATGCCAGGTGTTTTAATCATTGAGGCCATGGCCCAGACAGGGGCAGTATTGGCCTATAAATCTGCGGAAGCCAAGGCCGAGGGTAAGTTTTTTTACCTAGCTGGCATAGATAAAGTTAGATTCCGGAGACCTGTTTTCCCTGGAGATCAGATTGTCTTTGAGTTAGAAACATTGCATCAAGGAAGCCGCGCCTGTAAGCTGAAGGGCAAGGCATTTGTAAATAAGGAACTTGTGGCAGAGGCAGAATTAACTGCTGTACTTTCAGAATGACATGCCAGATATTCATCCCACAGCTATTATTCATCCTAGTGCAGAGATTGCAGAGGGTGTGAAGATAGGGCCATATAGTCAAATTGGCCCAAATATAAAAATAGGTTGTGACTCTGTCATAGAATCCCATGTAGTTATCCATTCTCATACCATCCTTGGTGAAAAATGCCGCATCTTTCCCTTTGCCTCTATTGGTGCTATCCCTCAAGACTTAAAATTCAAAGGAGAGGAGTCCTGGGTAAAGATTGGTAATGAATGTATAATTAGAGAGTTTGTCACCATTCATCGTGGTACTGCTTCAGGTGCAGGGATAACAGAGATTGGAAAAGGAAGCTTCCTTATGGCCTATGCCCATATAGCCCATGATTGTAAAATAGGAAATCATGTAATTGTGGCTAATGTAGCCACATTGGCAGGCCATGTGGAAATAGAAGACTACGCTATTATTGGTGGGATAACAGCTATTCATCAGTTTCTAAAGATAGGGGCATATGCCATTTTAGGGGGTATGTCTGCCACTGTAAAAGATATTCCTCCCTATGTCATAGCCTCAGGCAATAGGGCCAAGCTCTATGGACTCAATTTAGTTGGGTTGCGAAGGCACAATTTTTCACAAGATGTAATTTCTGCTTTAAAAAAGGCTTATGGTATATTAATACGTTCAAAAAAAACATTAAGAGTAGCCTTAGAAGAAATAAAAAATGAACCAATTTTTCGTTTACCAGAAGTAGCACATTTTGTTGAATTTATAGAAAATTCTAAAAGGGGTATACCAAGAAGGTGGAAAAGATCGGATTGATTGCTGGAAATGGTAGATTCCCTATTATATTTGCCCAAGCAGCAAAGAGGGAAGGCTATAAAGTTATAGCCATTGCCCACAAAGGTGAGACCTTAGAGGAATTGAAAAACTGGGTAGATAACATTCAGTGGATCAGGATAGGGAAATTAGGGAAATTGATTGATTTTTTTAAAAAGAATGGAGTAAAGGATGTGGCACTAGTAGGTGGCATCACTAAAAAGAAGATGTTTACAGACATTGTGCCTGACTTGAGGGCCTTAAGCTTGGCCTTACGCCTTAAGATCAAAAAACCTGCCCGCTACCTGCCCGCTCGTGCCTCGCAGTGGCAGGTAGGTAGCGCTTTAGCAGGCGGGGATGATGTTATTTTAAAAGCAGTGGCAAAAGAGCTGAAAAAGGAGGGTTTAATCGTTCAGCCTTCTACATCATTTGTGCCGTCGCTATTAGCACCAAAAGGGTGTTTAACAGGATATAAGCCAAATAAAGAACAGCAATGTGATATCGAATTTGGTTGGCAGATGGCAAAGGCAATTGGGGCCTTAGATATTGGGCAATGCGTGGTAGTGAAGCAACAAACTGTACTAGCAGTGGAGGCTATAGATGGGACAGATGAGACCATAAAAAGAGGAGGTGCACTGGCTAAAGGGGCAGTAGTTGTTAAAGTAAGCAAACCACAACAGGACTTGAGGTTTGATGTACCTGCTGTAGGCCTTAATACTATCAAAAATATGATAGAAGTAAAGGCTTCTGTATTGGCCATAGAAACAGGCAAAACCTTGATGTTTGATAAGGAGAATATGATAGAAGAAGCAAACAAATCAGGGATTAGTATTGTTAGTCTATAGTGAGTCAGTTGGTCAGTTAATCAGTTATTTTTGAGTATAAGAATGACAAATGACAAAGCCCCCCATAGAAGTAGGCTGCGCCACTTCACGGGGCAGGCAAATGTCAAATTCACCCCGTTAGATAGTTAGTAAAGATAGTAAGAATCATAACTTAGTATAGGGATAAGGGGTTTGCAGTTAGCAATCAGTCTTGTTTTCCATTTTGAATTTTCCATTTGATTTTAGTATTCTAAGTCCTTAAGAAATGCCCTAAATCCTTTCCCCAGTTTAGGATGTTTTAAACCATAAATTATATTGGCCTTAAGGTAACCTAGTTTATCTCCACAATCATAACGTTCTCCTTCAAATTCATATCCATAAATAGCACTTTTTTGGCTCAACTCATTTAGGGCATCGGTGAGCTGTACTTCACCACCTTTACCAGGGGGGGTATGCTCCAAAACAGAGAAAATGTCTTTAGTTAAGATGTAACGGCCAATTACCCCTAAGTTAGAAGGGGCCTCTTCAGGCAATGGTTTTTCGACTAATTTTTTTGCTCTATAAAGATGCTCTGCTACAGGTTCTGGAGTAATTATTCCATATTTTGATATCAATTCTTGTGGTATGCGCTCTATAGCCACTACTGTGCTCTTTGTCTTTTCATAAATGGAAATGAGCTGTGAAGTGCAAGGGATTTTACTGTCTATTAGGTCATCAGGCAGAAGTACTGCAAATGCATCCTCAAAGATCAAAGATTGAGCACACAGGATGGCATGTCCTAGACCTAAGGGTTGTTTTTGCCTAATAGAGACAATATCAATCATTTTAGACAGGTCCCTGGTAATGGAAAGCAATTCCTTTTTGTCCCTTTTTTCCAATACGGACTCTAATTCAAAGGCGATATCAAAGTGATCTTCAATAGAAAACTTACCCTGTCGGGTGACAAAAATAATCCCTTCAATCCCACTGGCAAGGATCTCTTCTACAATGTATTGAATCAATGGCTTATCCACTACAGGCAACATCTCTTTAGGCACTGTCTTTGAGGCAGGTAAAAATCTTGTTCCCAATCCTGCAACAGGTATCACTGCCTTTTTAACCATGCCTTGACTATATTATGTCTTGGAGATTGTGTCAAGTTGACAGTGTTTATTTAATAGCTTACAGTGGCATATAAATCGAGAAATCGTTAAATTCAAGAGGAAGCGCTCAACGATAAATGGTTTTGCTATTTGACGAATCGTTTGACATTCGGGCTATTTTAAAATGAAAAGGGTAATATTGGCCTTTATAATAATTTTTACAACGGTAGCAGAGGCCAAGATTATCGATAGAATAGTGGCCATTGTTAATGATGAAGCTATTACTTTATCAGAGCTGAAAGAAACTTTACAGCTTTTCCCTAACCCATCTCCAAAGGCCTTGATAAAAAAACAGGTTTTAGAACAACTGATTAATGAAAAGTTAGCAGCTCAAGAGATAAAGCAATTGGGCATTAAAGTAAGTGAAGAGGAGATAGATGGAGCTATAAATAGAATTTTAAAGAGAAATAATATAAGTTTGGGGGTTTTTAAAGCGAAGTTAAAGGCCCAGGGAATGTCTTACCCAGAATATCGCCAGTCTCTAAAAGAACAAATAGAAAAAAGCAAATTAGTAGGGCTAGAAGTTGAGTCTAAGATAACTATTTTAGAAGAGACTTTAAAGAAATATTATACATTACACCAAAAGCA
>Ga0190286_1000487_pt1 | contig 16284 bp, 18 predicted proteins | sample 48691834_MG_FD_183241 | JGI IMG/M metagenome (GOLD analysis project Ga0190286, IMG submission 183241) | Hydrothermal vent microbial mat bacterial communities from Southern Trench, Guaymas Basin, Mexico - 4869-18-3-4_MG | ecosystem: Environmental > Aquatic > Marine > Hydrothermal vents >... | reverse complement strand
GCCATAGGCTCAATCTTTAGCACCTTAACTTTTTGTACCACAAAAGCCTAATTAGGGTTTATGAAGCTGAAATTCATAACCGAAATCTCAATTTAAACTTCACAACTTAGAATGAAACCTTTGATATTTTAAGCTGACATTTCAAAATAAAGGAAGTGTTAAATTATAGATGAAGTTTTTGAATGGATTAAAGCGGTAACGCTAAAGAAATCATGGAGCATTTCAGATATAAAGAATTGTTTCTAAGGAAGGGTAAGAAAGTGTTTGTCAGTTTCGTTCCTAAAGACTTGGTTCAGAGGATAATTGAAAACGGTAAACTTGGCAAGTCTGGAATCCAGACAGTTGTTAAACGTTTAGGTTTGCCACTAAGATTTGGAGACGTAAGAGAAGTTCATAATACAATAATGTCGAAATATTTGAGTGAAGCTGAAATAAACTTCATAGCTGGAAGGATAAGCGGAAGCGTTTTCATGACTAACTATTTCAACCCTGCAATGATAACCGATTTGAAACAACGCGTTTTCAAGGCAATAGCTGAATTGGAGCCAAGATCTACGAACCTTGTCGCAGTTCGATGATATTAAAAATTTATCTCTAAAGAATTAGACCTGTTAGCACAATTATCCCGCCAAACCAATAGAACCCTAAATCTTCATTTGAAATTTCTACATAAAATTTAAAATTATCCGCACTCCTGGAAATCTCAAATATAACTCTTCCTGAACGTTGACGAATGACCAAAAACTGTTTACGACTTTGGATCAAAAAACAAGCAGCAAAGTTAAAGAGGTGTTGAACACGGTTTAAGGATAAAATGTAGACTTTATGTTGAGTGGGGCTATTTCTGAGAATGAGGTGCTTTGCACCTTTGGTTCTGATGGGCGGTTAATTTTCCGTTTTTGGTGTGAGATGAGTGAAGCTGAGATTATAGAGGTGCTTGTTCATGCACTAACAGAAACTGCTATTGAAGCGGTGCTTAAAAAATTGGGATGCCTTAAAAAGGCAAGGTCAGCGAAACTCAAAGAATATTTGTTCTTAACAAATATTGTTTGCAATTTTTTGCAATTTTTGTTCTGGGAAAAGGCTACATATCCCCCTATATTGATGCGCATCTCTCTAGGATGAGTTCTAACATTGCGATAAACTACTTGAAAAGTGAAATTATCAAAATCAAGAAGTTTCTCTATCTAGTCGAAAAGTTTAAACCTCAACTTCTTATGTTTTACTCGCACGCATTGAATGAAGTTTAACATCATTTCATTAAGTACTATGATACAGAACCTTTTTTACATCAATGGAAAAGAAAGATGCGTCTATAAAAACCTAATTGAGGAATGCTATCAAGTGGAAGACATAAAGCTTGGTGAGCTTCTGAAGTACATAGATGGGAATACAACACTTATCCTATTATCAGTCATGGCGTGGAAACAAACCCTGTCCCTTTTACAAAGAAATGCGGCACACACGACTACGCACCCCCAAGAATTATTGTAATCTACGGGAAAGTGGTAAGACGCGGGATTATGAAGAACTACGTAAGCCTCTTCGACACCGCACCTACAATCCTTTATCGTTCAGGCTTCCGATAGCATTAGACATGGATGGAGGACCTTTGATAGATACGCTGAATCAGGAATATAAGAAACGTATTTAAACGTATTTCCTACATACCACTTACGACAAGGTGCAAAAAGAAAAGCCGAAAATAGTGCGTTCTTCAGCAAATGAAGAGATAATAGAAAGGTTGAGAAAGCTCGGTTATTTCTAATGCTTTCGTGTATAGAATAATAGAATATCAATGTTACGGACTAATACCGTCATAGTTCAGCTATTTCGCAATCAACTCGGCAAGTCTTTTCCTTTAATGTACAATTTGACATAGCTGCTAGCTTTTAGCTTGACTATTGCAGAGGCTGTGAAGGGGTCTTTGGAGTTTTTAGAGGAGTTATTGAATGGATTATTGGCCAAAGGCTACCTTTCACAAATTATTGCAGTTGTCTTCATCATTGTGTCAATCTATGTAAGCGTATTTGCCTTATTCTGGAATTTCGAAGAGTTCTTGTTATTCGGTTTCGTTGCTTCTGAAAGTTTTAACGAATGGTATGGTTCTTTAAACACCCTAAACTCAACAGAACTGCTATCGCTTTTGGCGCAAAAGCAGGGTTTTGGTTGTTTTGCTGGGTCGAGTTGTTTTTAAGCGTTAAAGGTAGAATAACCTGCGATTGGCCTTATTTTACATGCGTTTAGAACGTTCTACAGTTAAGGACTTGTTAGTTGTTTGTTCAAGATTTCACTTAGAAACAGCCGTAAAACTGTAAAAATTAAAACTAAAACCAAAATTTCCAGCCAAAAACAGCCCAACACAACCTCATCTAGGCAAATAAAGAAGACAAAAATTTTACGCCAAAACCCCCCGCTATCGAAAAACTTATTAAAAACTAGAGAATCAATAAAAACAGGTGGTATAAGTATGAGAAAAAGAAAGTATGAAAAACCAGATATAGAAGAAATGGATATGAAAGTTGGAATGTTAACAGGTGTAATGATTTCTAAGTAAGTACTTCGTGACTTCTCATCAAATACCAAAAATTTGTGAACCTAAAAATCTCTTGCAGAGTTTAATTACTTTAAAAAATTGGTGTATTTATGCCGATTATTTTTTAAGATAGCTATATGACCCCGATCAGGAATCCGTACGTTTTAAGGAGGATTACATTACTCCCAAGCTTCTGAGTAGAGGACCAGAAGCTTGAGAGAATAAAGAAAGCCACGCTTCCGGCGTTTAAGAACAGATGGCCTGGGAATCTTCTTATTTTAAGAGTCTCTTGGAACTGGCAAGACATACTTAACTAAGTATGCTATGGACAGTTCAGAAAAAGTTGTGATAAGCCAATAGCCTATGTTAATTGCTGGGAACAAAAACATCTACAGCGTTCTTTCGGATATTATTATGCAAATTGCGTTTTCCTTGCCGAGAATAAACACAAATGTTATGATTTACTCTTAAAGGAATAGTCGGCGAGAACTCCTTCATCTCAATTTTGGGTGAAATAGATCAGCTGGATGATAAGAGCACTCTACTTTACTCCTTCTCTGTTATAGGTAAGACGGGTATTTTCACGGTTTTTAATACGACCAGTGAGTATCATCGCTTGATAAGACGGTGAGATTAAGTTTGTTTTTATGGTATCGTTGGCTCTCGCTGGACTTTTTATGACACTAACAATAAGCTATAGTTCATGTGTGAACGACGACTGAATGCGTTATAAGAACCTGTCTAGTTACTAATGCTACGCCAATATCCTGACGCCTCAAATTAAACTATCTGCTATAAAGAATAGCATTGGAAGAAGACCTGAAAAGCACGTTCGCTAGCTGACTGCAAAAGCTCTTCGTAAAATATTGCTGAGAAGGCAACAATTTTGCCAAACTTTCACCTCAACTAACTATAAGACTTCTTAATAACACGTAACACTTTTTTATAAGTGTTTATTTCAAGAATATCCCCATTTCTGAATTTCTTGCACGCTCTTGGAACTACTACAGCAGGTATTCTTCTTTCTCGTATATCAATTGCAAGATGACATAATACGCTACCTTTTTCGAATATGAAAGCAGATGCATCATTTAGTAAGTCTGTATATCTTATATCGGGGAAGGGAGCAACTATTATAGAGTTAAAATTAGATACAAATTTTAAAGGTGACGTGTCGAGAAAGGTCACCACTCCTATAACGTGCCCAGGGGATATAACTCTATAGGCATCATCTGCAAAATCCATTTCATTTACAGTAACTGGTTTAATATGAAGGATATATAGTTTGTTGTTCATAATTCCCCATTCGATAACGCATTTTTCAAATTTTTTCGAAACATTGATGACCATTAAAACCAAGCTCCGAAGCTGGCTCTCAGTTAATACTACTTTGCTCGGTTTAATTTTCCTTTTTTTAATTTTCCCTTCTTGAGAAATAAAATACACCTCATCCTGCAGAATCTCATGAGCTTTGACTACATGAAAGCTACTATCTACCTGATAATAAGAACCGAACATCTCACCTTTGACTAATTTATTCATATCCCCAATAACAGTCTCTATATAGATATCTCCGTTGGGAAGTAGCATTGACACGCCCTCTTTATCAAATGGAAGTATCTTCTGCACTATTATTACAAAGTCATTAGTTTTTTTACGACATAAATGTGATAACATCTTTATAGTATCTGCCACTAAATTGTGCGAACAAGGATGACCGCGAGGAGGCTTCCCGACTTTAACATCTGCACGAACTGCATAAGCTTCCCTATTATCCAAGTATAATGGAAAGTTGTTTCTAAAATTAGGATTTATTAGGACCACACCTGGTGGAACGCGATATTTAAGGAGAGAAGCTACTATGATCCCTTTCAACTTAGGAAATATTTTCAAATTTTGGAAATGATGTAAATCCTCTATTGAAATTATTTTAGCTGATGTCAATTTTTTCTCCTTGATTTATGAATTTTATTAATTCTACTCTCGCTAAATAATCTGGAAGTTCAACTGGCGGTTTTTTGAATAAATAACCTATCCCTGGAGGCGAACCTCCCATTCCTCGATCTAAGGCAATCTTAGCAATTCGAATGGCGTCTATTACAACGCCTGCAGAATTAGGGCTATCTTCTACAGAAAGGAGGACATGAAGTGAAAAAGGAGAACCAGAATATATCTTTCCATTAATACCAATATATGAAACTTTATAATCTTTTAAAAAACTAGCAAAGGAAGGGTGAAACACCTTGATATTTGAAGGCTTAACTAATGAGCTTTTGAGGGCCTCGGTTTTCGATATGTCTTTCGATAAATATCTTTCAGGATCTTGCATATTTAGAAAATCCGCATTTCCTCCGATATTGTGCTGATATGTTCCACTTACCATAACTCCACGATTTTTACACAGATCGAGCAAAGTTCTATGAAGAATTGTAGCGCCCAATTGACTCTTAATATCATCCCCGAGAAGAGGAATCTTATTTTGACGAAAGAGTGTTTGCCATGATGGCTTTGACGCAATCGGCTCAGGGATACAATTTATGAAGGCTACCTTTGCTTTAACTGCTGACATAGCATAATGCTCCGTCGCCTTTCGAGCGCCAGTCGGCAGAAAATTCACGAGAACATCAGCTTTTACATCCTTCAAAACTTTGGTTACATTTGCTGCTGGAGTCTTGTCTACTTCAATTAATTTTTGCAAAGATGCCCCTACTCCATCCAGAACTGGCCCTTTTTGGACTGGGATGTCAAGGTAAGGGACAGAGTAGTGTTTAGTTGTACAATTCGGCTCTGTGAAAATGGCTTCCGAAAGATCCCTTCCCACTTTTCTAGCATCAATATCAAAAGCCGCAACAAATTTTATGTCTTTTATACCATAATCTCCGACTTTGCCGTGCATCAAGTTATAAAGGGCATTTGGTGCACAGGAATGCACGCCTTGAACAAGGCTACATGCACAATTTCCAACACCTGCAATAGCAACCCTTATTTCCCCCACTGCTATTTCCCCCACTCTCTAAGAGTTTTTTTTAACCATTCATTCATTGGATAGCATTCAGGTTCCAAAGTTAAGTAATATACTAGTCCATCAAGAATTTCGTCTGTAATCTGATATGCTTCATTAACGTTTTTTATTACGATTTCTTCAATTTCTTCTTTGTTGAAATTCTCAGCTAGAGGTTTAACTATTATAAAATACGGATTTTTGATTTGACGCCCAGCTTGACCCACAATATTTACGTAATTTCTAAGGCCGCATTGATCATATATATCTTGAGAAATCTTATAGGCTAGTACGTTATAGATTTTCCCTGAATGATAAACTGGGTTTTTGCCACAAGATGCTTCAATACCCATTTCTCTTGTTATGGGGATGATGCCTCCAATTCTATTTCCTCTACCAACTACGCCACAATCTCCGCAATCAGCTGCAGTTCCGGTAACTGTCAAGTACATATTCTTACTCGTATCTCGAGTATTTATATAAACTTTTATATCAAACTGCGGGGCAAATTCTTTCACTAGATTTTTGATTTCTAAACTAATTTCGTGTTTTCTCTTAAGATAAAATTCCCGACTAGGGGTTAATGAACTAATAAATGGTATGCAGATGGTTAAGTGTAAACGATTCTTAATTCTTAAAGCTAAAACTTTAATATCTGCTCCAATTTCTGGATTTCGTCTTTTTATTTCTTTCGAATTAAGGTATCTTTCAATAAGTAATGTAATTTTTTCTGTAACGCTTAGTGGAGCATAGGAAGTGCATGCGACGCTATCGTTAGCTTTCGGGTTGTCTAGTTCCTTTAGGTCATCTATAGAAATGGGTCTATACCATTTTTCATCGCGTCCAGTACCGATAGCATCAGATGTTCTAACGAAAATTTTAAGGTCTTTGTCCACATTCAACATAGGCAAGATCTTTTTCATGTGGGCCGTTATTGAATTGTAAGCTATCTCTGAAATAGGGACTTTCACTTTGCCTAATGCTTGAGTAGCTTTGCCCACTATATATACTTCAATCGGTTTGATTATCTTTCCGTAGTTAAAAGCAATTTTAGCCTCTCCACCAATTAAAATACATTTATCAACCCAGTGGTTTAGGATTCTACCGAATTTGCTGGCACAAAATTTTGAGTACTTAATTGAAAAAAGTTCGCTAATGCCATCGGCAAGCGAGTCTGGATGCCCTATTCCTTTTCGCTCTACTATCTCTGTCCTTTGGTTATCAATAAATGATTTTTTCCCCAATGGTTGCATAAGTATCCTCATTTTCTTTTCTCCGTATTTCGCGTTTGTCTGTACTCTTCTTCGTAAGGCCAAGGTTCTATTTTAGGATATAAAATTAAGGGGCATATTAAAGTCAATCTTCCGTGATGTCGATTTACGAAATTTGCTATAGAAGAGGAAAAGTCTTTCATACGAAGCGCACATGCTGTACATGTCGTAGATCCAAAAATATTCCATCCTTGAGAGTTCAACCATAGAGATTGAATGGTGGATTCTCGGATATTTCCTAAAGTAAATTGAGAACCAACGGATAACACGCAGCCGAATACTTGCCCGGTTGATGATACGTACATGTAAGTTTTATCACGTGCAAGGCAAAATATGTCTTTCCCATCGTAGAGTATTTTTAATTTCTTAACCATTTTGCGTGATACCATAATCGGTTCGTAGCGAATTGGCACGATATTCTTATAATGTCTGCGCTTTTTTTCTAGTTCATCGCAGAATTTTTTCCAAATATTAGGGGGAACCACTAGATCCTTATATAGAGCGCCACGTCCAACAGGCATAAAGGGTGCAAATGTAAGAACTCTAACTCTTCTCTGAAATTTTAGGTTTAGGAATAGATCAGGGATTTTGATGACACTTTCTATATTGCGCATGGAAACGGTGGAGTAAACTCTCACATCCAACCCTGTTTTTGAGGCATATCTTATTGCGTTTAAATTTTTATTAAAAAGCCCCGCAATTCCTCTTATTTCATCATGCATTTCCGCTGATGAACCATCTAAACTAAGGTTTAATACGCTTAAACCACTCTCTTTCATTCGAAAAATATAATCTTTACCTATATCCCCGTTAGTTTCAACATACATTCTTATTCCAAGTTTGGCGCCTACCTTAATAAATTCAAATAAGTCATCACGTAATGTGGGCTCACCTCCGGTAAGAGCAATTCGTTTAACGCCAATTCTGGCAAATTCTCTAATAAGATTAATAACTTCATTTTTCGAAAGTTCATCTTGACCCTTTCTAAGCGAATTAGGCAGACAAAAGAAACATTTAGCGTTACACGCGTTAGTAACGTAAATCCACACTTTCTGTGGCTTCATTGGAGTTTTTTCGATCAACAATGTTTCCCTTCAATGAGTGGAAGGCCTAGAAGATTAACCGTTTCGATGTAATCTTTCACGGCTTTTTCAATAGGGAACTTAGGTATGTAGTTTAATTCCTGACGAGCGCGTCGGATGTCAAGAAACACGTATCCATATCCACCTGTTCCGAGAAAATCTAAGCCAGGGCCTATTTCTATCTGAGCTGATGGAATAATTTTTCTTATAGCTTCACGTATATCAAAAAGCGATATCGCCTCACCTGATCCTATATTAAAGATTTTATGACGAAGGTTTTTTGCCAAACAAGCTAAAATCAAACCTCTTGCAACATCTTTATAATATACATAATCATTACGCTGATTTCCTCCCTTTGGAATTACTGTAGGCTTTCCAATAATGCTGTCTTCTATCATTTTTGATATTATTGCATGATAACCATGTTTGGCAAAAGTTTTGCCAGGACCAAAAGTAGCAGCAAAGCGTAAACCAACACACTCTAAGTTGTAATGGTGGTTATATATCTCTGCAAGATACTCCACATATAGTTTGGAAGGAGCATAAAGGCTGTTTCCTAAAGGCTTTAAGGGGTAATCCTCGTTAATCATTCTGGGTGTTTCACCAGAGGGTTCACTTTTATAGACTCCTCTTGAACTACAATATACAACCCTAGGTATATCCAAGATCCGACACGCTTCAAATACATTCATACTACCAATCAAATTATTTTGAATATGTTCGATGGGATGGTATTTACCTATTGGATCTACCAACGCAGCGGCGTGAATGACGTAGTCAGCTTCGTTTTCTTTCATGGCCTGTACTAAAGCAGGTAAGTTTATAATATCATTTTTAATTTTTGTCACATTATCTGAAATATCACGGAATAATGTCACATCATCCGCCCTTTTGTCATATATGATTACTTTTTGGTTATGTTCTACAAGATATCTAGCTACCATTGATCCGATAGCGCCAGCTCCTCCTGTTATAAAAAATGTCGCAACCCTACTCTTATCCAACTCCATTTAATCCCTTCCTTTTAAGCAGGTATCGGAAAGGGCTAACACGCTAACAGCCGCCCCATAAGTCTTTCTCACAAGATAGGTGCACTATCGACCTGAATATTAGAGTGAGTTACCTGCTAACAGCCCAACTTTCGTATCCATTTCTTCTATATCGGGTTTTTCATACTTTTCCTTCTCATACTAAATGCACCCTAGTTATGTAGTAACATAGGTCAGTTTATCTACAGTCCTTATAAAGTTTTTCGACGACAACGACAAAGCACTATTATATGTCAAAGATTATTATAGTATTATTTCGACTGAAAAAATTTTAAAAGAGTAAAAAACAGTTGAAGAATGCCAGAAAGTAAGTATAATTCTTTGAGTTACATTCAATAACAGCAATATTTCCCCAGTAATTAGTTGAAATTCCTTTGCTTTTGTTCCTGTAATTTATATTGTTGACTCAAATTTGTTTATTCTACTGAATTAGTCAAAATTTTGCTATAATGATGTATCCTTTCCGCTTTTTATAGAATTCCTCTTTATCTATACCATGATTCGCTCTGCGCCATGCTGGGTCATATATAAGAATCTTGCCGTTAATATTAATTTCAACCCAAGCGTGAAAAGCAGGTCTTAGCCTATGGTGGAAAATTTTGATTAAACCAATTACTAGATACGGATTCAAACCATAAGCCTTAAAAAGCGTATATAAAAGTATGGATTGCCCTTTACAGTCTCCTTTTCTTTCTGCCAAAATTTCTTCCGGCTCCTTCCACTCAGTTTGTTTTTCAGGTTTAATAGTTTTCTTCACATATCGAAATACCATTTCGGCGATTTCGCGTGGGTTATTATTATCTTTGATAATTCCCTTTAAGATTCTTTTGAATTCTAAAACGTAGTTTTCATCCTTAAGTCTCCTGCAAATAGACCTGAACTTTCTATCATCCCACAGTAATGACCTAGCTACTTTATCCTCAAATTTTTCTCTTGAAATTAGGTTTTCATCGATAATCCCCCTCATATCGGCTTTTATATTTAGCAATTTGCTTATGACATAGATGAATGCTAATGCAGAGAAAATAGTTTCTTTGGCTTTATCCTTAGAAACTTGCGAGATTCCGTGTACTTCCCTAAAAAGTTTAGTCACTTCAGGATATTGGTTATCTAGTTTCCTTAGCCCTTCAAGAAGCCATTTCTGTTTAATGTTTAATATCTTCTTGGATAAAAGTAAAGCTGGCGCAACTTCCATTACCGATCGCCTAGCATCAAGGATAGCGCTTTCAAAATCTCCTCTAATATAGCTGGCCCATGCATCAATTAGTGCTGGGTAACCTTTTAAAAATATCTCCTTCATCATTTTCCGAGGAGGCTCTAAAGTTTTTAATTTACACCTTAACTCGGTTAAATAGTTGTTTTTTTCATATAGAATTAGAGCATTTTGAATATGTCTAAGAATATACAGTATTCTCCCCCTAGTCATATCTGAAAAGGCTTTCTCAACTTCATCTTTTGGATAAAATCTTATATGGAAAGGTAAATTACCTCTAAAAAACTTTCTTTCTTGCCTTTTATGTTGCGTAATTACGCCTATATCAATATCTGATAATAAGGTAGCATATCCCTCAGTAATCGATCCTCTCAAGAAAACAGCTAAGACATCATTATCCTTCTTTAATTCATCGACTATGTCAATTATTAAATATCGAACTTTTGCGATGTCCACTTTCTTATCCCTTTTATTGTTCTCTAAAAAATGTTGCACAAAAAACTATAAAAATATTGGGAATATGAAAATAAGTATCAGCTGTTTTAATTTGTTACATTTGTCAGTAGAAATGCATTTGGAGTATAAGCTTTTTTGTCAAGAAAAACTTGGGCTGTACAGTTATCATCACAATTAAATATTAGATTGCACAATTAGGTGTTATGGAATAATCTTGCAAAATAGCGGTTTCCGTCGAGATAATTAGATTTTAATTCTGACTATTAAAGGTGTTATTAGAGTTAAGTCTGCCTATCTCATTATCATTAAAGCTAAGTTTATTTCGAAACCTTTTTCTTTGTAACGTTGAAGACCAAGCTTTCTTAAATTCTTCCTCATCTATATCCATTTCTAAGCAAAAAATAGAAAGTTGAGTTAAAAGATCTGCTAGGTCTGCTCTCTCAAGTTAGCTCTATGCGCTCTTTCTTCGGATGGAAATCTATTCATGTAGACTATCTCTACATACTTCACCTAGATGCTCCATGATTAAAGTTAACCTAAACCATATGTGGGCTTTAGGTTCTTGTACCTCTTCAATTATTTCCTTTAATTTTTTAATTATATTTTTCATAATCACTCCGACTACGATTAATTTTAAATTTTATTCTAGCACTTTGTCATTTATTAGTATTGCTTTATTCTTCTTCGATTTCTCCTTTGTAAAATTAACTGAAATTCAACCCTTGCTTTACTATATGCAATAAAATCAAGTATATAGTAAGACGAATATTGCAAGATATATGATGGGATGGTATATGATCATAGATACTATAAGCTTTTCGTCTCTCATCTTTTTTATGTCAACCGCACTACGGATAGCTAATTGTCAATAAATTAAAGTTTTACAGCCTTGTTAAGAGGAAATATCTACTAAGCTTTTTTCAACCAGTCTTTTGATAAATTCGATAGTGTCCCTCTCTGCCTGCTTTTCATCTACATAGTATTTTTCCGTAATGCGTCTAATAATTTGATTAAGAGTTGTTTTCCCATCAGACCAATTCCAAATATCTTTTGCAGGCCCTTTTCTTAAAACATATAATTTTACCTCTTTTGCATCAAAAATTAATATAATTCCTTCCTTTTCATACCATTCGACGTTTGTCGATCTTCTAGGTTTTGAGTTTAACAAGTCCCTTACCGATTATAAAATAGTATTTACAAATTATTAAAATTTGATGCTTTCGAATGAGAAAAATAAGGCTGGGCACTTATATCACATTAGACAGGTCTCGATTATTCTCTTAAAACTAAGTTTGGATTCCTCTGCGGGAAAAATGCGCACTGGAGTAAAGATTATATCAAGCCAAACAGATAAGTAACTTTCAATGGAAAAAGTCATCGAAGTAAAAAATTTAGTGCGAATATATAAATCTGAAGTAGGTTATTTGAGGAAAAAAATACGTGAAGTGATAGCCCTTAATGGAATATCTTTCGAGATTTACAAAGGAGAACTTTTTGGTCTAGTTGGTCCAAATGGCGCTGGAAAAACAACAACTGTTAAGATATTATGCACCTTATTAACCCCCTCCTCAGGTAGTGTCAAGGTTTTAGGGTGTGATGTAGTAAAAGAGGCGAATAAGATTAGATCAAGAATTAATGTAATGTTTGGCGGGGAGAGAGGGCTTTATTGGAGGTTAAGTGGAAGAGACAACTTACGTTATTTTGCTTATTTGTATGAAATTAAATATACTGAAATAAATAGGAAAGTCGATAAATTGTTAGATTTGGTGGGGCTTAGTGATAGAGCAGATGAAAAAGTAGAAAACTATTCTCGAGGAATGAAGCAAAGACTTCACTTAGCAAAATGTCTTGTAAATGACCCGGAAATAATTTTCATGGATGAACCAACAGCAGGTTTAGACCCAGCATTTGCGCATGATCTAAGAAATTTTATAAAAAAATTACGTAATGAGGGAAAGACGATATTTTTAACTAGTCACAATATGACTGAAGTAGAAGAACTCTGTGATAGAGTAGCCATTATTAATAAGGGAAATTTGGTTGCATTGGATTCTCCTCAATCTCTCAAAAGACAAGTTACAAATTACGTTACAATTGAAGTTGAATATCAAAATCCTTCATCTGAACTAAATAGTAATCTGGGAAAAATGTTAGAACCAAATTTCGTAACTTTGGAAATGGAAAAACGAAATCTAATTCTAAAAATTCAACTTTCTCAACGAGAAGATTTGTTTAAGGTTCTACATAAACTGTATAATGCAATTTATGGAATAAAAAACGTGAGAATAAGAGAACCAACATTAGAAGATGTCTATTTGAAACTGATAGGTTATCAGAAGAAGTAGGATAGTGAAAGATGAAGCCCATTAAATCCAATTTGAGGCTAATTTTAGTTAATATGGAGATCACTCTAAAGTCGTTGTCAGCACGCCCCACATGGCTCATTGATAATACCATTGTCCCGTTAATTTTTACACTTGTAGCTTTATTTCTTTTTTACCTAGCTGAACTAGATAATTTCATACCTTATGCTGTATTTGGCTCAGGAATTGCGGGAATGTGGGCAACTACTCTTTTTGGAGCAGGCAACTCTTTGCGTGTGGAAAGAATACTCGGAACTTTAGAATATCTCCTAATCTGCCCCACTGGACTATGGAAAAATTTATTCGGTAGAGCTCTGGCATTTTCTTTGCTTGGACTTACAGTTTTTGGCCAGGCATTAACCTTAGCGGTTTTTGTTTTTAATGTACCGATCATTGTTTCTAACTCTGTAGTTTTTGTAGTAGCTTTTTTGCTGACGGTTGTTTCGTTCGTTGCCTTAGGTATGTTACTTGCCCCACTTTTTATAATTGCGAGGTCTGCACCCAATCTAATGAATTCTCTGGAGACTCTTATTCTAGTTTTTTGTGGAGTTACATATCCCGTTTCTGTGTTGCCACCTTTATTCCAAATAGTTTCCTACACCCTTGCACCAACGTGGGGAATGGAAGCCCTTAGATTTACTGTAAGTTCTATATGCTTAGATGGAATAGTTTTAAGAAACGTAGTTATTATTATTTGCCTAACATTTATTTATTTAATTTTTTCGAAGAAATTAGTTAATTCTATAGAAAAAAAGGTAAGATTAAAGGGGGGATTGGTGAGAATTTAATTGAAACTCAGTGTAGTAAATGTTATGAGAGCATTGGTATTTGAAATACTGACATCATATAAGGCCTTATTCACATGGCTAGACAAAAGAACCTACTTTTTAGTTAAAATAGTTATTCCATTTTTTTATATTGCATTCTTTTCTTATTTGGGAAAGTTTGTGGCCGGAGCTGAAGGAATGAAATATGCAGCATTTGGCAATGCGATACTTTTGATGGGATTAAACACCGTAGCGGGGGTTGTCATATCCATTGGCATTGAAAAAACGTTTGGAACACTTTCACCTCTTTTCATTACCCCCGCCAACAGGTTCAGAATTTTCATTAGTAGGGCCATTTTTCATGCAATAGACGGTACGTTTAATGTTATGATTGGATTGGTGTATGCTATCCTTTTCTTCGAGGTTGAATTAAGCTTAATTCAACTAGGACAAATATTACTCGTATCACTTTTAACATCATTTACAATGATGGGTTATGGCTTATTATTTGGGAGCTATAGTTTATATGTTAGAGATGTGGGCATGGTAATGAATGCTGCGTATTTCATTCTTATGTTTATTTGTGGTGTAAATTTTCCTGTAGAAAGCCTCCCGGAATATGTACGAGTTCTCTCTTATATAGTTCCGTTAACTTACGGGTTACAAGTTGCTCGCGCCATTTTAAGTGGTGATTACATAACCGACTGTATACCTTTACTAATTTTTGAAGTGTTATGGGGATGTGTTATGCTTATAATAGGGTATTTCCTATTTATTTACTTTGAGAATAAGCTGAGAAGAAGAGGAACACTAGATGTTATATGATATTTCTAACGGCACAGATTTGATATAACTTCTGAGATCTTATTAACTTTTATGTAGTTATCATAGCGATTCAAAACGCTCTCTGGGCTTTCAATAATAACATAGCCACTTGACTCTACACAACTTCTAATATGTAAAAAGTTTTTCGGACATTGTTGAGGCTTGGACATTTAAGAGTTAGGGATTTTCCCGAAATGAAGATTGAAGAAGGGATAGTTGAATTTGAGCAGATACCAACCCTGGTTGTTGTTAGACCTGAGCTCAGCAAGACTAGACAATCAAATACTTCACCTTCCTAAGCGAGGAAGGCCCTCTATGCTTATTCCTCATGCTTTTTGGTTGTGTTCGTACCAAATTTTGATGGTATAGTCATTGGCTGTGTTCGTGTTAAGCCAATACACAATCTCGGTTTCTCGCTCTTTCAACGTCTTATCTTTCGTATACTCCATTGCCTCTTGGATCAAATCAGACATGCCTAAAAGATCCTTTTTTATTGCATGCTTAGCCTTCTTTGGTATTCTTTTCCTCTTATCCCAGAGGATACGACATTCCTTAATAGAGAACATACTCGACCCAGCCCATCAACATTTGTAAAGCTCTAAAAATATAAGCTTAAAAATCTAGTCTACATGCCCGTTTTATGGGTTATTATTCTTATATCTAGCTCCTACTTGTTTTTCCTTCTATAACTCTTTCGCCTATTTTTGGCTATAACTCTCTTTAGTCTTCGTTCCTTTTCTTTTAGTCTTTTATACTCTTCTAGTCTACGTGCGAATTCTTCTCTTAGCTTTTCATCGCCTTTAGTACCATAAGGCTTAATGGCATTAATACTTACAGTTTTTCTACTATGTTTCACTCTGTATCTCAATCATTTAATTCTCCTTAGCTTTTATAGATTCCTGATATTCCAAAAATAATTTATGAATTAAGAATACTCATTCTTTAAAATCAAACATTTTTACGTATAACCGGCATAACTCGTTCTTCGTTAAACTACTGTTAACTCAACATTACAGAATGGATTTAATTACGGTATGACTATAACCGTAATTCAAATCATATTATTAATCGTGTGTATTTTTGTAATTCATAAGCGCAAAGGCACTAACTCAACACTCCAAGTTTTGATTACCTTTACGGGAGGCTTGATTGCTACATATCTGGGTATTGTAAACACATTTGGTCTAGATCTTTTTTACCCATTAATGGGAATTTTTTGTTATCCAACTGACTTGTTTCTTGATGGTGATATTCTACACAGTAGCACATTGGCAATTCTGCAGAAAGAAGTAAATTGCGCTCCAGCCTATGCTGTTATTCTAGTCTTTTATGGCTTCTAGCAAACCAAAGTGGAGATGTCTCCCGCAAACTCCCTTCTTTTCTTCTCAGATTTCTTGCTGAAAGTTTGGAGCTTGTGCGTGATTTTTGGCGCTTCTCTTAGTTTTATGTTTTCAATGTGTTCTTTTTATTCCGCTGGTTAAGAAATGAAAAAACCCTATTGAAATGAAAACCCAGAAACCGTAGAAAAATAGTACGTCATTAGTTCCGCTTCCGCCCAATACCATGCAGCTCAAGCGGTTCCAAAGTTTTCCCTGAATGAACCAGCTAAGCAAAAGTAAGATCTCAGCAAGAAAAGGAGAAAGCCACATAATACTTGCGGCAAAGAAAATGGAGTCTCGTCTAGCATTTTTTTCCAAAAAATGAATTAAACGTTGTTTCAC
>Ga0190286_1000486_pt1 | contig 16302 bp, 15 predicted proteins | sample 48691834_MG_FD_183241 | JGI IMG/M metagenome (GOLD analysis project Ga0190286, IMG submission 183241) | Hydrothermal vent microbial mat bacterial communities from Southern Trench, Guaymas Basin, Mexico - 4869-18-3-4_MG | ecosystem: Environmental > Aquatic > Marine > Hydrothermal vents >... | reverse complement strand
ACCCAGTATGGGCTAAAATAAACAATCCAGTTTTACTTTTAATTTTTTCAATAACATCAACAAAATTTTCAAGTGGAACGGTGAAATCAGATTTACATCCTCCACTAATCAAAACTCCTTTTGCACCTTTTTTCCAAAACCTTAAACATTTTTCTAAAAGTATTTTTGGGTTAGGAGCTTGAACCATAAAATCTAAAAGTTTACGTTTACAATGAAGACAATCTAAAGCACAGTTTTTTCCAGTTATGGAAATTGGAGGAAAAAAGGTTGATGTATAATAAAAATTTATTTTTTTCCCAAATTTTTCATAAGTTAAATTTCTTGCTTTCAAAAATATTTTTTCCAAAAATCTTTTATCATTACTTTTTAAAATTTTTTCCTGAAAATTTTTAGTTACTGTTTCCATTTTGATTTTCATTCATCCTAAAATTTTTTCATGTTTATAGTCCATGAGGTAAAGCCAATCTTTTGATAAATATTTATGTTTAAGTTTTAAAGCCAAATTTAACTCTTCAGCCATAAGTTTCCTTTTTTTAAGTTGAATGTTTAATGTTTCTTCAAAGCCTTCTTTTAAAGCTTTAAAAGCTTCCTTAACCAAAACTTTTCTTCCTAATTCTCTTTTTAAACTTGTAAGTCCATCTTCGATTTTTTTAGGATTTCCTGGTAGATTTTTTAAGGGGTTAACCAAAACTTTACCCATAGTTTCATAATCACAATCCAAAAGAAAACTTCCATTAACCATTATTAGGTTTCCATCCATCAAACCTGCATTACCAGAAATTTTTTTTCCACCAACAACAACAGCATTAAACTTCTTTTCAAGAAAAACATTTTTTAAACCAAATTTTTTTAAAGCTGAAACAACACCTTTAAGTATAGTCTTGTAAGCTTCCTCCATCCAACATGGAATTTTTGAATGTTTAATGTTTACTATTACAGAGTAAAGTAACTGGTTTTTATCACAATAAACACTCCCTCCACCCAAAATTCTTCTAACCACATGAAATCCAAGCTTTTTACATGTTTCTAGGTTAACCTCTTTTTTTACAATTTGGTGGTAACCAACATAAACACATGGAGGATTAACTCTCCAAAAAATTATTGTGTTAGGTGAAACCCCCCTAGAACATTTTATTCCAACAGCCTCAAAAATGGAGGTGCTTGTCGGCCCATCAACTATCCCAACATCAAGGATTCTCCAAGCCATAGTGAAACCACAAAAACTAATCCCATATACTCACATACTTTTAAGGGTTAGAGCCTATCCTTAACTAACACTTAAAATAAAAGATTAAAAGTTTTTATTTTTTTAGGCTGTTTTTTGTTTGTATTCTGCTTTAATTTTTTCTCTTATTTGGTCTGAAAGTTTCCCTCTTTCTTCTATGGTGCTTGCAAAAACTCTAAAGATTTCACCTAGGAATCTTGGTGCTGAAATATATACTTCAGCGGAACGTAAACGTAGAGGTTCAATCCGATATTTTCTCATAAACCCCTTATATTCACGTTGTCTTTTTTCTGTTATTTTTGCAACTTCAGGATAGGAGCCTGAACCCTCACCACCATCAGCTAAAAGCACACCATCCGCACCACAAGCAAAAGCGTAAAGAATATGTTTTAAGCCAACTCTTGCAGATGATGGTACACGAACAATCCGAATTGAGGTTGGATAAAAGTCCCTTGTAGAGCCTAAAAGGTCTGCTGTTGTGTAGGCAGTCTCATCATCCAGAAAAGCTAAAATCACTGGTTTATCTGTTTTCTCTTTCAGAATTCCCTCAATTTGTGCATATAACTGTTTTTCTGTTGAGTTTTTTAGGTCTAATGCTCCAGGTTCACATTCCGGGATGCATGCACCACAACCATTACAAGCATAAACATCAACCACAGCCTTACCATTCTCAAGCCTTATCGCCTCAACAGGGCAGATTTCAACACACCTACCACAACCATTACATAGGTCTAGGTTAACCTGAACCTTTTCAGGTTTTATCTTTACCTCTCCCTCACCAAGAAACTCGTTAACCTTTGCTGCGGCACCCCAAGCCTCAGAAACACAATCTCTAATATCTTTTGGTGCAATAGCACAACCACAAACATATATACCTTCCTTTAAGGTGCTTACAGGATTAAGCTTCGGATGTTTCTCAGTTATAAAACCGTCTACACTAATAGGAATCTTCAACTTTTGAACAATATCAGTCAATCCTTTACCTGGGATAAGAGCAGGACACAAAACAACCATATCAAAATCGTTTTCAAAAACCATTCCAAGCAGGGTATCTTCAGCCCTAACAATAAGTCTTCCATTGTTTTCAGCCTTATAAACTTCAGCAGCCTTACCCCTAACAAGGTTTAATCCAGCTTTCTGAACCTCCTCATAAAACTCTTCATAACCTCTACCAGCAGCCCTAACATCGATATAGTAATACCAAATCTCAACATCAGGGAAGAGCTCCTTAATAAGCTTAGCATGTTTAAGCGTATACATACAACAAACCTTACTGCAATAAGGTACACCTCTATGCGGGTCTCTAGAACCAACACATGAAATATAGGCTATCTTTTTCGCATCTCTCCATTCCATAGGTTTTCTGGGGTCTCCAGGAACCTTTAAGTATCCTTTAGTTGGACCTGTTGAAGATAAAAGTCTTTCAACCTGTAGGGCTGTAACAACCTCACGGTATCTTCCATATCCAAGTTCGGGATACCTATTCTCGATATCTATAAGGTCGAAGCCTGTAGCAACAATGATTGCTCCAACATCAACCTCAACAATTTTTTCTTTATCCTCGAAGTTTATTGCACCTGTTGGACAAACCTGCTGACATATACCACACTTCCCAGTCTTGATATATGCACAAATTTCAGGGTCTATAAGGTAAATGTTTGGAACAGCTTGGGGGAAAGGTCTATAGACGGCTTTTCTCAAGCCTAATCCAAGGTCAAACTCTGAAGGTTTAGTCCATGGACATTTTTCTGCACATGCTCCACAACCACGACATTTTTCAGGGTCAACATATCTTGGCTTCATTAAAACTTTAACATGAAAGTTTCCAGGAGAGCCTGTTACCTCCATAACCTCAGAGTAAGTGTAAAGTTTGATGTTTGGATTTACTGCACAATCAGCCATTCTTGGTGTAAGTATACATTGCGCACAATCCATTGTGGGGAAAACCCTTCCATACATGGCCATATGTCCGCCTATGGTAGGCTCTTTTTCAACCATATGAACTTGGTAGCCTGAATCTGCAAGTGTTAAAGCAGCGGATATTCCAGCAATCCCTCCACCAATGATAAGGACAGATTTGTGGGCTTTTTCCCTTCTCTCCTCTAAAGGTTCAAGATATCTTGCTCTAAAAATTCCTCCACGAACATGGTCTATAGCTTTCCTAGTGTTTTCTTTTATGTCATCTTTCATGTGAGCCCATGAACATTGTTCTCTAATGTTTACATGTTCAAAATAGTATGGGTTTAATCCTGCTTCAGCAACACATCTTCTAAAGGTTGCCTCATGAACTTTTGGACTACATGAGGCTACAACAACCCTATTAAGATTATACTCTTTAATCTTATCTTGAATCATCTTTTGGGATGGTGCTGAACACATATAGGTGTCAACAGTTGTAAAAACAACGTTTTCCTCTCCTTTTACAGCCTCAGCAACAGCCTCAACATCAACCCAATTTGAAATGTTTCCACCACACCTACAAATAAAAACACCAATTCTAGGTTCTTCCATTAAGCTAAATCCTCCTTTTTCATGTTAAGCTTTACACCCGAAATCTATCCCCGCTAGGATTAGATATTGAATTTTAATCCTAAATTTTAAATGTTTAGGTTTTTAAGTTTCCCCCTCAGACTTAGGCTGGAAAAACTGTAAACCTAAAGTCTATGGTTGACATGAAAAGAATAAGGATTATGTAGGGTGCTGTTAACTTAAAAAGCCTCCAACCATTCCTACCTTTAGGGTCTAGAAGAAACTTGACAGCAAAATAAACCATTAAAAGGTTTAAGACTGTTATTGCGGCTAAATAAACAAAACTATTAAAACCTAAAAAATAGGGAATATAAGAGGCTAAAACCAGAAGCATAGTCACACCAAAAATAGTTAAAACACTTTTTTTACGTTCAACCAAAACAGGAAGCATAGGTATCCCAGCTCTCCTATAGTCTTGAGAATATATGTAGGCTATAATCCATAGGTGGAGGGGACCCCATAAGGCTGCAAGCACCCCCAGAATAAAACCGTGGAGGTTTATGGATTTAAAGGCTAAAAACCATCCAAGCCAAACAGGACATGCGTTTGCTGGGGAAACAAGAAAAACGTTTAACCAACTCCTTCTTTTACCCACAACAGTGTAAAGTAAAATATAGCATAACACACCAACAAACAGTAAAACCATGGGAATAGGGCTTAAGGTTAAACATGCTATAACAGAGAGAGTAAAAGCAAAACCTAGGAGGGTTAAACTAAAAAATAGTGCATGGTTAGGTTTTATTTTTCCTAGGGGAAGAGGTCTTCTCCTAGTTCTAACCATTAAAAGGTCAATATCCCTATCAAGATAACAGTTAAGAGCGTTTGCACCACCAACAGATGTAAAAACACCAACAAACCCCAAAAAATAGTAGAAAAGGTTTAAGGATGAAAAAGCCAAATCTAAGTTTGCAAGTAGGGGGGCAAAATATAGGGAAAGCATAGCTAAAACAATTTTAGGTTTTATTAGGCTCCAATAGCTTTTAAGGGTAAAAATCTCCATAAGACTTCTCTCATTTTGGTTGGAGCTGCAACTGTCTAGCTAAAAGCTCAACTATATCCAAAACCTCCACACTACTCCCAAGACTGTTTGCACCATCAAGTAAAGCAAGCTTACATGCTGGACATGCGGAAGTAACTATTTTTGCTCCAACCTTTTCAGCTTGCCTAATCCTCTCCATAGCTATCTTAACCCTAAGCTCATTGTTGAAGGCTTGAAGTAAACCTCCCCCACCACAACACCTAGTGTCAACACCATTCTCAGGAAGCTCCACAAAATTGTTTGTTAAGGCTTTAATTATTCTTCTAGGCTCCTTTATAACCCCACCTAAACGTGAAAGCTCACATGGGTCATGGTAGGCGACAGGAACATCAGATTTAACAGGTTTAAGTTTTCCCTCCTCCAAATAACGGTCTAAAAGCTCTACTATATGTAAAACCTCAAACCTTGGTCTACGTCTTAAAAGGGTTGGATACTCCCATCTTAACATACGGTAGCAGCTTGCACAACCAACAACAACAGTATCAGCATGTTTCTCCTCAATAACCTCAACATTATGCTCAGCAAACTCTTTAGCTGTCTCCTCATCCCCAGCCATCATAATAGGAGAACCACAACACCACTCCTTGTCACCAAGCAAAGTCCAATCCTCACCCAAAAAAGACAAAATTTGTGCTATTGAAGCAGCCACCATACGAGTTTGAGCCCTTAAAGCAGTTACACAACCAACAAAAAAAACTACATTAGCCTTATCCTTCACAGGAACACTCCTCAACCTTGCACGTCTAACCCAAAAAGTTCTCATATCCAAACCTGCACCATAAGGATCCTTAGCATTTTTTATGGTGTCTCTAAGAGCCTTTAAAGGTTCAGGTGCAAAACCAGCCTTAAAAATCGAAACTCTTAGATTTGCCCATAAAGAGTGGAGGTCAACATTGTAACTGCATACCTCACTACATCTACCACAAAGAGTGCATGTATAAAGGTGGTTAACCTTTTCCCTTAACTCTTTAGCATCAACGGGTTTAGGTCCGAAAATCATACGTAAAAAGCTTTTTTGTGCATTGATAAGCTTTAAAGCAAACTCATGCTTTTTTCCAGGGATTAATTCCGGGTCTTTTGTTGCTAGGTAGGTTGGACAGTAGTCTGCACAAATACCACAGGTTGAGCATGTGTCACTGTAGATTAGATGTAGTTTTCTAAGGTTGTCTACAGGAACAAAAACTTTTTCCTCACTCATATTTTTAAACCCCCAACCTAGCTTTTCTAACTCCAGAAGCAATTGCTGAAAAAGGCATCCCACCAATAATGTGGGTGTAGAATGTCCATGGGATACATATAAAGTAGATGTGGGCGATTATCCCGTGGATAGCAACAAGTATTGGTAGTGGACCTATAAAACCCATAGTTACACCAACAACACCACCACAAATCAACATAACCAAATCAAAAACAACATCAAACTTTGATATTGCAGCAACCTTTTTCACGGTTAAACGTCTTATAAGCAACAAAACAACCTCAACAAGGAAGATTATCCCCAAAATATGGATTACGATTGGTGGGAAGGGGAGCCCTGGAATGGTTAAAGGAAGCCTAAAAAATTGTGGTATGGGTAAAACTAAACCGTCAACTGAAGGAGCCTCAGAGCTTATCCCAAGCAAATATGAGTGGGCTGCATGATGAACTCCACTAAAAATTATTAAACCAGCAGAAATATGCATAGGCCAGCTTAAAGCCCATGTTACCTTATCCCTACGAAAAACCCTTCTAAAAAGTAGAACATCTAAGATTAGGTTTTCAATAGCATAACCTACAGCATGCCACCAGCTTTTTCTTGGTTTAGGTTTATCTTTCCCAGTAAACCATCTATACCAGGAAAACCATTCAATGTTGATGTAGTAGTCTCCGTTTGGAAGTCTACCTATCCTTATAGGCCCTCCTGTTGGTGTAAGTGTTCCTGGTAGAAACCATTTTCCAAAAACGAATATGACTCCAATAACCATTATTGCTAACGTTATTAGAGGCATAATGCCGTAAACAAAGGTTAATAAAAGGTTTGAGAAATCCATCTTTCCACCGCAGCTTTCACTATGAATCCTTTTATTCTAAAAATTCTACTTTTTGTTATATATTTCTTTTAACTAAGACTATAGAGGTGTGAATTTGACCAAAAGATAAATAACCATCTAAACGCATTACATAAGATTAAATAATGGAGGGTTGTTTTAATGGTTGTAGTTGAAGGTTACAATATGCCGGAAGAACTTTACTATGTGCCTGAAGATGGTGTTGGAAACGCTTGGGCTAGAGTTGAGTCGGATGGAACAGTAACGGTTGGAATAGATGATTTTTTCCAAAAGCAGGCAAAAGCAATAAAATATGTAGACCTACCGTTTGAAGGTGATACTGTTGAACAGTTTAAAGCTTTTGCAACCTTAGAATCCGAAAAATGGGTCGGAAAAGTTCCAACTCCAGTTTCTGGTGAGGTTGCTGCTGTAAACAATGAGTTGCTTGATAACCCAAAGCTTATAAACGAAGACCCATACGGGAAAGGTTGGTTTATAAAAATTAAACCTTCAAACCTTGAGGAAGATTTAAAAAAGCTTGTTCATGGTGTAGACCAGATTAAAGAGCTTATCCAGAAAAGTATCCAGAAGTATCAGAAATAGTTTTTAACCTTCACCATCTAATAAATGAGTGGGGGAAGGATAAATTTTGATAACCGTAATTGGCTCTGGAAGAGTTGGTGTTTGTACTGCAGCTTATTTGGCCATAAGAGAGGTAGATGATATTCTTTTAATCGATATTATTGAAAACCTTCCTCAAGGTAATGCTTTAGACATTGCTCATGCTGCAAGTATTTTAGGGTTAAATGTTGACATTAGGGGTAGTAACGACTTTAAAGATATGGAAGGAAGCGACATTGTACTTGTTACAGCTGGTTTCCCAAGAAAACCTGGAATGACTCGTGAGGAGCTTGTTGCTAAAAATGCTGGTATTGTAGCCGATGTAGCTAAAAACATCTCCACCTATGCTCCAAACTCTGTTGTTATTTTAACAACAAACCCTCTTGATGCTATGGCATATCTAATGTATAAAAGACTTGGATTTCCGCGTGAAAAAGTAATTGGTTTTAGTGGAGTTTTAGATTCTGGTAGGCTAAAATATTATGCATCCAAAAAGCTTGGAATAAGCACTGATGGAATATCGGCTGTGGTTTTAGGTCAACATGGAGAAAACATGTTTCCTGTTCCTAGATTAAGCACGGTTTACGGTAAACCTTTAACAGAGCTTTTAAGCAAAGAAGAAATCGACGAGATTATTAAAGAAACAATTCAGGCTGGAGCTACCGTGACAAAGCTTAGAGGTTTTAGTAGTGACCATGCTCCTGGTGCTGGTGTAGCCATTATGGCTGAGTCTGTAAAGAAGGATTTAAAGAAGGTTTTCCTTGCTAGTGTTTATTTAAATGGTGAGTATGGAGTTAAGGATGTTGTTGCATCTGTTCCTGTGGTTTTAGGTAAGAATGGTGCTGAAAAAATTGTTGAGCTACCTTTAACAGAAGATGAGAAAAAAGGTTTTGTAGAAAGTGTTGAAGCTATTAAAAGAAATATAAGTCAAATACCCAAAGAATTTCTTTAAACAAAAATTTAAAAATATTTTTCAGGTTACAATTTTATCTAGTTTTCCCATTTTTTTAGCTCTTAAAAGTTCTAAAGCTATTCTATCTCCTGTACTCATAACTTTCTTGTATTTTGCATTTGCATATTGAGAACCTATTCCTTGATGAACATTTGTTCCTCCACCATGTCTAACAGCTAAATCTTGAGTTTTTGGAACAAAATCATAGAAGATTTGTCCGCTTGCATCATAAACACCTTGAGAAACAGCTTCAACCAAAGGTTGTTTTTCGAATGTTATTAAGGTTTGAATACAGTAAGCTCCAATCATTCCTGGTGGGTCTGTTTTTTGGGTTAATTGGACAAAAGCATCAGCAATAGGATAAATTTTTCTTAGCAAAGACTCTCTTAAACTTATTATTCCATGGGCTGTAACCTCAAAACTTATCGGGTAAGGTGTTTTTCTCCAATCAACTTTTAATTGGTCTTCAGCAAGCATCCTTAAAATTCCATCATGGGTTGTTTCTCTTCTTTCATCTATGGATAAAAACTCATTGGCAAGTCTCCACTTATCAATATATTTTTCTATTTCACCCCAATCTTCCTCAGCATAAAGAGGTGAATAAAAGAAGTTAAAATTGGCAGTCACACCCGGAACATATTCTTCAGCTCTTCCACCCTTTAAATCCTCATATAAAATATTTCCAGCTTCAATTTCTTTTCTTACTTTTTCCTCCAAACTTTGACTGTTTGCTGCAAATATAAATCCTCTTTCAAGTCTTCTGGCTGCATGTGGAATTTTAAGCACCAAAGGTTGGTTTACTTCTTCTTTAAATCTTATCCCATCCTTAACAACCTCATATTCAAAAGCTTTAGGATGAGGAATACCTGCCTGCTCCAAATACCAATAATAATTTTTTTCAACTTCTTCTCTATTCTCGATTTTTAGAAGAGTTCTTGAACCTAAAATTGGAACTGGAAAGTTTTTTTCGATTTTTTCACATTTTTCACCACCAACATAAACAGCAAAAGCTCTGTTTGGAATTTGGATTCCTTCAAGTTCAAGTAAACAATCAATGTTTTCAGGTTTTAAAATTTCATCATATCTGTCTAAGATTAAAACAGCTTCCATCCATCTATCTTTTTTTCTTATGATATCTTTTAGGTCATTTGAAACGTAAAAATCTCTTTTCACGGTGGAGGGTAGGTCTTCAATAATCTCTTCCGGTTTACCAATTCTAGGCTCTCTAAGATAGATTTCAGCTCTTTGTTTTGTTGTGTAGATTAAACCTTTAAACCCAAAATTTCTAAGTCCACCCATAGCATCCAAAGCTGAATGAGAACCTAACACTACACCAACAGGATTTTTGTATCTTTTTACTATTTCACGTATTTCTTCAAAACTAATCAAGAAAAATTCACCCAAGAATTTTTTTGGCTTATAAATTTGATTAGTTCTTAACTTAAATAAAAATTTCCAATCTTTCTTTTAATAGGTTATATTTAAACTGGTAAAAAATATTAGCCAAACCTAATTTTCGCAACAGAAACTTTTCCAGCTAATGTTTCCTCTATCCTTAAAAGTTCATTTAGTTTTGCTATTCTTTCCCCACCAACAACTCCTGTTTTAATGATGGGGCAGCCAAAAGCAACAGCTAAATGAGCTATATGGTTACTTGTAGTCTCACCAGACCTATGGGATATTACTGGAACATAGTTGGAAGCTTTAGCTAAATTTATTGTTTCCCATGTATCTGAAACAGTTCCAACCTGATTTGGTTTAATGATAAGTGAGTTTGCAGCTTTAAGTTTAACACCTAACTCTAATTTTTTCTTGTTGGTTACAAATAGGTCATCCCCACAAATAAGACAATTTTTAGCTTTACTTGTTAACTCAACAAAACTTTCAAAATCATCCTCATGAAAAGGGTCTTCCACATAAACAAGCTTAAACTTTTCAATTAAGCTTAAAACATAATCTAATTGTTCATCTTTACCTCTTTTTTTACCTTCTCCAACATATTCATAAACTTCTTTTTTAGGATTCCATAAACTTGAAGATGCGAAATCTAAACCAACCCCAATCTTAAACCCCATTTCATCTGAAATTTTTTCAGCAACCTCAACAACAATTTCAAGAGCTTTTTCATTGGTTAAAGGTGGAGCCCATGCTCCCTCATCTCCTTTTCCACCAGTAAACCCATTAACATGTTTAGTCAATATCTCTCCAAGTAAACTATGAACTTTAACATTTGCATTGTAAGCTTCAAAAAAACTTTTAGGGTTTAAAGGTAAAACAAGAAACTCCTGAATATCTGGTGCTCCTTTTCCAGCATGTTTTCCTCCACCTAAAACATTTCCAAGAGGTAGGGGTAGAATTGTTTCTTTAATTTTTTTAAGTTTATAAAATAAAGGTTGATTATGGGTTGAAGCTGAAGCTTCAGCAACAGCTAAACTAACAGCATAAGCCGTATTTCCACCAATAAAACTAAAATTTTCAGTTCCATCAACAGCATGCAAAATTTTATCTATTTCTTCTTGGTTGTCAGCATCTAAACCTAAAATTTTAGGTTTAACATATTTCTCCACTCTTCTAATAGCTTCTTCAACACCTCCCTCCGGAAAAGGAGTAACCTCATATTTTCCCCGACTTTTTCCGGAGGGTGCTGAGGCACAACCAAAACCATTTAAAGTTTTAACTTCAACTTCAATTGTTTCTTCTCCACGACTGTTAAAAATTCTTCTAGCTTTTAAACCGGATATAATGGATAAAGAGGTCAAAAGAGGTTTCCTCCTATTTAGTTAAAACAATTTAGTAGGTTTCCTGAGAATATTTACTCATCCTTTTTGAGAATTCTAAAATTTCATCAATAATTTCAACATGACTAAGTAACATTCTACGGCAACAGTATTTTTTTATTCCAAGTTCATCTAAAACTTTATCAGGATTTTCTCCAGCTTTAACCCTACGACTAAATTCTTCCCATTTATCCCCTATAACAGCTCCACATGTAAAACATCTAACTGGAATGATAAATTTAACCACGCCCACAAACTTTTCCTACAATACACCCTAATCATGTCTAACAATCTTTTAAATCCTTTACTAATTACCGTAAAATATTTGCGGTTCTGTAAACTCTTTCATGATTGTCTAGAGTTTACTTCCAACCCGCTAGGCTCTGGGGCTACCTTCATAGCCTCATTGAGTTGGCTGTCGAGGTGGAACCACTTTATTATTTCTTTATCTTCATTCGTTAAGGGTCGTCCTAATCCTTTTATTCTGCTTCCTTTCTTTTAACTATAAGGTAATCTACTAATGCTTCTAAAATACTCTTTACTGACCATTAAAGAAAGATAACGAACCTCATAGGCAACCTTCCACTTAGGGTTTTTCCATTTTCTAACGACAAACCTAGTAGGTTTACCTAACTTAGATATTAAAAAGTCGATCACCTCTCTGTTGGTATTGACTACAGCTATTTTAGGTCGGTAATTGATACGGCGACCCCTTTTTTGCCTCATAAAACCTATGCTCCCTTCCCCGTCTATAAAGCCTGCGATATAGCTAGCCTCCGTAGGGGATAAGGACAACTTTCTTATTTCGGGTGCTCTTAATAGACCAAGTCTTTCTGCTTTATGTCTTATTGCTTTTAAGCTTCTACCAGGGAAATATTTAGTTACCGATTTGCCCTTTATGGTATAAACCTGTTTGAGAAGTTCTATTTCTCCAGTAGTCCACCGTCGCATACTTCTATTAATGGGAAGTGTTATAAAAATTTTTATAACAAAACATCCATCCCCAACATGGCTAAAGAAAAAACAACCTTATCATGAATTAGTTTACAGAACCATATCTGCAAACAGTTTTATAATTCCTATTTCAAAATTTTTTGTGAAGGGTGAATTTTTTAGTGTTTTCTGTTAAGATTCTTAAGCTTGGAGGTTCAGGTATCACTGATAAAACAAAACCTTTTTTGGCTAGGGAAGATGTGATAAAAAGAGTTGCTAAAGAGATTGTTAAATCAAACCCAAAACATCTAATAATAATTCATGGTGGTGGTTCTTTTGGTCATCCATTAGCAAAAAAATATAGGCTTAAGGAAGGATTTAAAGAAAAAAATCAAATTAAAGGTTTTGCTGAAACTAGATGGATGATGATGATTTTACATAAACTTATTCTTGATTCTCTTATTTCTAATGGTGTAAATGCTGTTTCTTTTCCACCTTTTAGTTTTGTTGAAACAACTAATCAAAGAATAAGCCATATGGATGTTTCTATTTTAAAGAAGATTTTAAAGTTTGGACTTGTTCCGGTTCTTCATGGAGATGTTGTTGTCGATAGAAAACTTGGATTTACAATTCTTTCAGGAGACCAGCTTGCAGCAAGGTTGGCTATTGATTTAAAAGCTGAAAAAATAGTTTTAGCTACAGATGTTGATGGGGTATATACTTCAAACCCAAAAACAAACCCAAATGCAAAAATGATTTCTCAATTAAGCTTATCTAGAATTAAAGAAACTCTTAGAATGGAGAAAGATGTATCAACAATGGATGTTACCGGAACAATGATTGGAAAACTAAAGGAAATGGTTCCTGCAGTAAATTTTGGTGTTAAAGTTTTTTTGGTTAATGCATTAAAAAATGGAAGAATTTATAAAGCTTTAAAAGGTTTAAAAGTTAAAGGAACAATTTTAAAACCTTAAAAAAATTTTAGTTTTTCTTTTTAACTTCAACTAAACCATCAGGAAAAATTTTAATCCAATCCCCAGTTTTAATAATTTTTGTTGGGTTTTTTTCTAATTTATCAATTAGTGGAATGTTTGCTAAAGCACAACCTACAGCAATGATGGTATCTGTTTTTTGGTTGATGATTGCTAAGGGTGCTGTTCCATAAGTTGCCATAGCATAAAGCACATAAGAACCAACACTACTTCCCTTCCCAAAAGGAAAAACAAGAATTTTCCTTTTTACACATTTTCCTTTTAATTCATGATTTTTTTCAACAATTATACCAGTTTTCGGATTTACTCCACCAAAAAAAGAGATTGGTTGTTGGGTTACAAGTGCTTTACCTTCAACCCTACCTTCACCAACAAGTTTTCTTCCTTTTAGTTTTAGGGTTGTCAAGAAAAAACAGCCTCCAAACATTGAGTTAAGCTTTTTAGGGTAACCTTAAAGTTTCCCGCCATATAATGGGCGGCTTTACATGAATCCGTGTAAATACTATTTATTCCAAGATTTTCTATGGGTGAAACAACCATACATGTATCGTTTAAAATTAATCCACCAAATTTTTCAATTAAATTAACATATCCAATTTTTTTAGCTTCCTCATAAACCTTTTTTGAGGTAAAAATCCATAATTTTCTCTTAGCCTTAACCCTTCTTTTTTTCATATATAACATAACATCCCTAATTTGATTAAGACTATAATGTGGGCAACCTAAAAAAACAGCATCAGGCTGACTGTTTTCCTCAGACAAATCTTGAATAGTTTTTTTAATTTCCTCCAACCCAACCTTAAATTTTTCAGCTTCTTTTAATTCTTTTGAGGAAAATTTTGCTGCTTCTGGTGTTAAATTTTTAACATGATAAAGTGCTATTGCTCCTGAAGAAGCCATCCCAGAACCTAAAACTTTTAACCCATCCATACTTAACCAATCTAAACCTGAAAAATAAGGAATGCTTTCAGGAAAATTTTTTCCAATAAAATAACCTAAAGCACCGATTTCCAGTAGGTTTGATGGTTTATATTCTACTTTTACATGGATTGTTGGCTTTCTATTTTCTTCCAAATGGTAACCATAAAGGGGTGTTCGACCTGTTAATGCACTTGCTAAAGCAGATAAACCACTTTCCCTATTAGTTTTTGCACCTAAAACAGAATTAGCATAAATTGTGGCTGAAGATTCAGCCCATGCAACATGGTCTCCGGTTTTAGGTTTGTTACCTACAAGATAAGGAATACATGAACAGGTGAGATTAAAACCCATTCCACCAAAAATTTTTAAAATTTCAAGTTGTTTTAAAGCAAAATTTTTGTTTAAACCTATAAGTTTCCATTTTTCTCTATCCATCCCCATAGGGTTTAAAGTTGATTTAACCCTAACCCTTACCCCTTCCTCAAAAAAACTTTTAAGAAGTTTTAATCCTGGTTCATCAATATTTTTGTAGGATACACCTGAAACATGACAACTCTTAACTTTAACCATCCTTTTAGCCTCAAACATTTCACCAACAGTTACCAGTAGCCTCATACATTTGCTGTAACTTTCCCCATATTCCCCATCCAGCATTTTTTCTTCTTCACGTGTTAAATACAATTTTAAACTCAACCTAACCCTAATTTTTTAAGAATACCTTTAACTTTCTCATTTTCAGGAATTTTTGCTTTTTCAAATTTTTCTGGTGGTTTGGATAAAGGTTTGGTTGCATCTAAACCAAGCTTGGTTGTTGTTCCTGTTTCTTGGTTTGCTGATGGGTCAAGTGTTGAACCTCTAACATTTTCAATTTTGATTAAACCTTTATCAGCTTGAAAACGTGTTGCAATTGCCCATTCAACCTCTAAAGGGTTTTCAACATTTATATCTTCATCAACCACAACAACATGTTTAAGACTAGGATGAGCTGTAAAAGCAGCAAATACAACGTTTTTACCATCTCCCTCTAACTGTTTTTTGATGGAAACTACTGCATGAAGCCAACCACAACCACCATCTGTAAGCCTAACAGCCTTAACTGTTGGAACAACAGCCTTAACAGTTTCCCAAATTTTTGCTTCTCTAGCTAAACCCATAAACAATCTATGTTCAGTTCCACCAGGAAGTAAAGCTTGGTAAATACAGTTTTTTCTACGCGTTATTCCAACAAGTTTAATTGTTGGTTGAAGTCTAACAATATCATAGGTTTGAGTTACATCTGTAAAAGGGCCTTCAGAAACTTTTTCATCCAACAATATTTTTCCTTCAAAAACTATTTCAGCATCAGATGGAACTCTTACATCAACATTTTCACAATCCAAAAGTTTTAATTTTCCATCCAACAATGAATTTGCAACCTCATATTCGCTTAGCCCAAATGGGGCTGGAGAGGCTGCAGCCAAAAAAATTGCTGGATGAACTCCAATACAGACAGCTATATCCAATGTTTTTTTCCCAGACTCTTTAGCCATTTCACATAGTTTTTGTAGATGTCTTGGAACAATTCTTATTGCAAGTTTATCCTTTCCTAGAACAAGCAATCTATGAATGGATACATTCTCAATTTTTCCATCAGGACTTTTAGCAGAAATTATGGCTGATGTTATGTAGGGTCCTGCATCCTTCTCATAATGGGTTAAAATAGGAAAATTTTTTAGGTTAGGTTTTTCCCAAACCTCCCTAACTTTCCCATCCCCAGCCATGGATGGTTTTTTAGGGAATTTTAAAGCTTGAAGAATTTTTTCATACAATTTTTCAGGAACTACATTTAAAGCTTTACATATTCTTTTTCTGTTACCACAAACAGCAGCAACAACAGAAAAATTTGATTCTTTAACTTTTTTGAAAAAAACAGCTTTTTCATTTTCTAATTTTTTTATGATTGCTGCTATCTCAAATTTTGTTGAAACTTCTTCTTCAATTTTTATAAGTTCATTTTCAGTTTCCAACTGGTTTAGAAACTCTCTTAAATCAACCATTTTAATGGCATCCTCTTTTCTAGTCTACCTTAAATATAAGCCTATTCAAGTAGGGTTCTGTTAAGTTTTTGATGACTTAACTTCTCCCTCATTGCTTCTTGGGTTTGCATCTGCTTCGGGAGCGTTCAGGGTAGAACCAATACCCCACATCTTATCCACTAGCTTTAAACCTTTTTTGGCTATGTTCCATGAGGCTAATAGGTCTCTATCCATTAAGCCATGCTTAGGGCATGTAAGCTTTTCATAGGTT
>Ga0190286_1000483_pt1 | contig 16368 bp, 25 predicted proteins | sample 48691834_MG_FD_183241 | JGI IMG/M metagenome (GOLD analysis project Ga0190286, IMG submission 183241) | Hydrothermal vent microbial mat bacterial communities from Southern Trench, Guaymas Basin, Mexico - 4869-18-3-4_MG | ecosystem: Environmental > Aquatic > Marine > Hydrothermal vents >... | reverse complement strand
CCGAGAACCTCTACTCCAAATGGCTGGGCGAGTCAGGCCGGCGGTTCGCCGAGGCGATCCGCCTGGTGGAGCAGATGAGCCCCGCGATCGTCTTCATCGATGAGATCGATCGCTTCGGCAGGCGGACCGGCGGGGGGAGCGATGGGGCCTCCCAGGAGGTCCAGCGGGTCTTCAGCCAGGTGCTGGAGTGGCTCGGCGATGAGGCCCGCAAGGCGATCATCGTGGGGACGACCAACGAGCCGGACCACCTCGACCCTGCCTTCCTACGGGAGGGACGGTTCGACTACAAGGTCCCCTTCCTCTACCCCGGGGAGGAGGCTCGCCGGGAGATCCTCAGGATCCATCTCGGCCTGACGGGGGTCAAGCCCCGACCGCCTTGGGCCCTCAGCGAGAGGGAACTGGACCGGCTGATAGAGGAAGTAGCCCGCAACACCCGGGGCTTCACCGGCGCCGAGCTGGAGCAGCTCTGCCTCCGCGCCCGCCGCAACGCCTTCAATAGCGATCGGGATGAGATGCTCGCTGAGGACCTCAAGCAGGCCCTGGCGACCTTTCGGATCGATCCGAAGAAGCGCGAGCAGGATCGCCAGCGCTACCTGCAGATGGCCGAAGAATACACTAATGACGCCAACTTCCTAGAGGAGCTAGCAAGAGAGCAATGACCTCCTCAAGGTTGCCATAGGTCAGCCTCCAGATCACATCATCCAGAAGCTTGCCCAGCGGCAGGAGGACCCTGCCCTCCTTCAGCTTCAGCTCACAGCCCCTCCAGAAGGAGAAATCCTCAGACTACAGACCGGAACCAGCCCTCCTCCCTGTCGCGGTAATCTATCCTGATCCTGAGCTCCACCCTCACAGGCTCGTAGAGCTCGTTCTCGGGGAAGGTCCTGCGGACAGCTCAATGTCGATATATTTGGGGAAGATGGAGTTGATCTTCGAGGCGGGATCTCGCTCGATCCGGAACCTGAGGAACTTGTCGTGCTCGAGCTCCTCAAGCCGGGGGATCCGCTCCTCGCGCTTCCTGGCCTTAGCTTCGGCTTCAGCTTCAGCATAGGCCTCGGTCTCCTGCCCCTCCTTATCGGCTTGGGCCCTTGCCCCTCTACCTCTACCTTTACCTTTGCCTTCTACTCCTGCCATCTCCCAGATCGAGCACAATTATAGTTATGGCGATGGGGAGGGGCCAATTAGCGGATCAACCTGAACGAGGGCTGACCGAGCAACTTGAGATGATCCCCTTACTCACCCCCGTGGGCAGTCCCCAATTGAAAATCCTTGACCAGCTAGGCTAAAATCTGTGCCCAGTGCCCCTCTCACCCTACGAGCATGGCTGGGCCGGGCCTGGGCAGGAGAGGATGGGATGACCCCTGCCCAGGCCCTCTCCATTAGAAGGATCGATTAGGGCCACAGGCGATCTCCTCTCCTCTCCTCTCATCTCATCTCACCACCTCCGACTGAAGGTGATCTACATCACATCCAGTCCAGGCGGGGTCAATAACTCCCAGAATTTGCAGCCAACGCTGTCTCATCTCCAGGACGAAGGTGATGAAAGTCACCCTCAGGAGAGACGGAAAAGCTTGCCTCCAGGGTTATGCCAGTTTAATTTGACCTTGACATGCACGATATTGAGAATTTATCCGCGATCCTTGGCCTAACCCCTTCCCAGGTTAGGCGCAGATTGGCCGACCTTGACGATCTCTTGCGGGACCATATCAAGCAGGGTAAGAGGAACAAGATCATCGTAGACGACGCAGGTCTGGAGATCCTGAGGAGGGTCACAGAATATGAGAAGCAAGGGCTCTCGTTGAGCGAGTGTAAAGCTATCATAAAGGAGGAACTGGATAGTGGCCAGATTAGCCTTTTGAGAACGGAGGATCTTGAAGGTGATAAGGTCGAACAAACTAGCATGAAGCTGCTGGAGATCCTCCGTGAACAACTGCAGGAGAAGGATCGCCAAATAAAGGTCCTGCAGGAGCAGATCAATAGACTGCATGAGATCATCCAAGAGCGGCTACCACCACTCCCGCCCTCCCCGGCCTCGGTGGAGGCTCGCGCGGAGGGGGAGAAGAGGGTCGGACGCTGGAAGAGGCTCAAGCAGCTTATAAGAGGAGAGTAATCATTAGCAAATGGTAGCGAAAGGAGCGGGAATGGATGAGGGATTCAAGGGGTATCGTCACTGGACTTCACCCATATCGTCACTGGACTTCACCTTCCCCGGTCAAACTATCGTCACTGGACTTCACCCACTATCGTCACTGGACTTCACCCTAAATTGGAGGTTCCGCGCTACAGGTCTGCATCTTTTGCCGTTCGGCAATAAACGTTTCAAATATATAGAAACGTTTCAACTTATTCACCCTTCGGGTGAACGGAACGCTCTCTTAAAAATCCTTCTTCTTGACCCCAAACCCCCGTCCATCCTAGAATGCAAAATATGGGAGCTAAACCGACCTCGAAGTTAGAGGAGCGTCCAGCTCGGTCTTGGCCTCAGCCTCAGGATAAGGCTAAGACCGATCGGGATATCCCTGAGGAGTTGCTGGTCTTCTACCAAGCCATCCGCTCCGAGGTCAACTTCCTCCTCTTGCCGTTCTTCGCCTTGGATGATAAGGAAGTCAGGTTGAGGAAGGAACTGGAATTCTGCATAGCTACTGAGAGGGACGGCAAGCGCATTGAGATCAAATGGAGCGTCTCAGCGAACTCCAAGTTCGGCTATCCTGGACCATTCGATAAGAAGGTGCATAAACACAAGTTTTTCACGGGCCCGAGATGACCTCCTCTCCCAGCTTGGGGACGGAGACAGAGGAGCTCCCCAATCAACCTCCACAGGTTGGAAAGCCATCCCTTCACCTCCGTAGCTATCGAGATCAAGCTCCATCCCCATTGTTGCTGGACCTCCCCCCAGCTCGGCTCCTGCCCTAGCAACTTGACGGCCCCAGCGGGTAAGTCCTGCCAGGGTGTAGGCCAGCAGCACAAGCTCTACCCAGCGCTCAAGGCTCCGCTCACCTCGGCAGCGTAGGTCCCCGAGCCCGAACCCCTCCTTGAGGGTCCTGAACATAACTTCCACGCCCCAGCGCCTCCTCAGGTGTCGCAGGATCTGTTGTCTACCAAGGGAAAGATCGGTCGAGATCACCGTCCTCCTCCACTTCCCCCTTCCGCGATGGAAGATCACAACAGGGATCTTGAGCCCTCGGAGGTGGGCCACTGTCCCCTCAGGGACATCAAAGGCCCTCCTACCATCGGAGAGTAGCCGGTCCTTCTTCACCCAACCGATGAGGGTAAAGCCGCGGGCCAGGGAGGTTTCGATCACCGGCTTACAGCAATAGGTGCTGTCCACCACCACGATCACTCGACTCCCCAAAGGTGGCTCGAAAGAGCGGATAAGTTCACAAGCGAGCTCTGTCCGCTTGCGGAAGTCCTCCTCTTCGCAGAAGCGCTCGTTAACGTAGCAGCGCCAGTCCCAAGGAGCGATGAGCGAGCCTACCCTCACTGCAGCAAAGACCAGATCCCAGCCCCTTACCACCCGGCCCTGGCCGGGGTGGAAGTGGAATCCCAACCAAGGGAGCTTCCCTCCCCTCTTAGGGATCACGGTGTCATCGATGATCAGGTAGACCGTGGGCCGTCTCCCTCGGCGACGCCGGTAGTGCTTCTTGAGGGCCTGGCTGATCAGTCGGCGACGGGTAGCGATCAGCTCCTCCAGCGGCCAGGGATAGAGGTTGAGAGTGCGTGAGAGCGTGGGCACGCTCTCCTGGTGCTGGAGAGCAGTGAGAGTCTTGGCTCCCCGAAGGAGCATAAGCCCCAGGAGGATTGACAGGACATGCCTCCAGACGTATCCTCGGAAGTGGGTCTTGAGTCGTTCTAAGGCCTGCATGGTACCCCCCTTCATGGAAATCTGGTCTGAAGGCCAGGGTACCATGCTTTCACCCTCGTGAAAAACTTGTGTCCTTATCATGTTCACTCCCTCGGTTAGCGGCCCGGCGGAGCTGGCCCAAGGGGAAGCTCCCCTTGGAGATTGCCCCATTGAGACCGAGTAAGTGCTATCTAGCACCCTTAGTTTCTCAGGTTGGGCGAGACAAGGGCTACCTCCCCGGGTCCTCGACTGGAGGGCTTTCCGCTGGCAAGATGAAGCAATAAGCATCCTATCCAGCAGCGAGCCCGGTGAGATCCCAGGCTAGCAGATGGCTCCTACCACGGTTGGACTTTTCTTGTCCTACCTTATATAATTGATTTTTTGAGTAGGACAAGAAAGGCCCAAAGGCGCTAGATAGCGCAAACCCGAAGCTGAAGTAAAGGGGAGGGAAGGGCCATGACGGGATGGAATCCAGGCTGGATAGGACCTAAACCCAAGCCCGAGCAAGATAAAGATACAGACACAAATCTTGAACGTGAGGGGCTACCGAGCGCAGACACGCTGAGGTGGCTCAGGCAGGGGCTTATGGAAGGACTAAGAACCTTGGGAAGGAGGCTCCAGGAGATCAACAAGGAGCTTTCAGAGCTTGAGGAGGAGCTCCGTAGGTCTTTCCCCAAGCACGCTGTGGTCCAAAAGTGGGTGAAGTGCGGCAAATCCGGTTGCCACTGCGCCAGGCCTGGAGACCGAGGTCATGGACCCTACTTCTACCTGGTGATGAAGCAGGAAGGGAAGGTCAAGACCAAGTATCTGGGGACTAAGCCCCCGGATGAGATAGATGAAGGAGGGATCCCTGCTCGGGAGTATCGCTCCTTGCAATCTAGATTGAGAAGACTCCGAAGGGAGAGGGAGCTTTTGCTTGAGAGGGCCCAGAGGGCGGTGGATCTCCTCCGGGGCTAGGCCGATCTGATCAATTCATAGCTCATTACCGGTCCTTCCCCCTCATCTTCCATTAACTTGTGTTATCTTATGGCGTGGAGATCAGGGCTATCGGATCGAGATCGAGTGGGAGAGCTCTCTCAAGTGAGGGTGGTAGCCCTCAGAAGTCCCAAGTGGTCAGGGCTGACGAGGCGAGACCAGGTCAGATCCCACAACGAGATCCGAACTAGAGGGCAAAGCCGGATAGGCATTTAACGACTGCTTCGGTCCTTTGTTTCCGCTTCCAGCAGCCAGCCGCAACTTGGCGATTGGCCTGCGGGAGGGGGATGCCTATAATCTAATCTTCAAGGAGGTGTTGGTCATGCCCAAAATTGCCGATCGGATCGAGGTCGATCCCGATATCTGCCATGGCAAGCCCCGAATCGCTGGGACGCGTATCCCCGTGGAGATCATCCTCGGGCTGCTCGCCGACGGCCTCACCCCTAAGGAGATCATCGCTAGATGCTATCCAGACCTCACTGAGGAGGACATCCTCGCCTGCATTCGCTACGCCAAGCAGCTCGTTGAAGAGGAAGAGGTCCACGCAGTCCATGAGGCTTAGCTCCGATTACGAACGATGGCCCCTCGCTTCCTTGCCGATGAGTGCGTCTACCAGGAGACTATCGATCTCCTCCGCGGCCGCGGCTTCGACGTTGTGAGGGTCCAAGACCTCGGCCTTGGCGGGGCCTCGGATCGTGAGGTGCTCCTCAAAGCCCAGGAGCTGGATCGGGTCCTGCTCACTAACGATCTAGGGTTCAGCGACATCCGCAGCTATCCTCCAAGCCGCTATAGGGGCATTATCGTCCTCAAGCTGAGGGACTACAGTTCCATAGCCGACGTGCACACAGTCCTGCAGGACCTGTTAGCCAAGGAGAAGCGGCTTGCAGGGGCCCTCTTCATCGTGGACCGCCGCAAGTGGCGCAAGCGCACAAGGCCCTGAAGGGCTTTGGGGCTTAAGCAGGGAGCTCGAAAAGATAAAAGGATCTGACCGGAAGATTGGGTCAAATCCCACTTGGGACTACTCCACTCCACCACCATCTCTTCCACGATGAGGCCCTGATAGCCGAGGTCGAGAGGCTGAGAAAGGTTCTTAAAGGTTCCTACCTGAGGGGCTCAAGATACAGATCTTATCTTAGATCCGTAGATAGAGCGGGCTCTCTCAAATCCGACCCCAGGCCCACCTGTGCAAGGCATATGCGAAAAGGAGGGGCTGGATAGCCCGGACTCAAGGGCAGATAGCCCGTCCTTTGAGCTAGTCGAGTTGCCGCATCGAGCAGTTTCCTTCCCAGCTCCTCAACCCCAGATCTGCTAAGGTCTCCTCTCCATCCCCATCCCCATCAGCTCCTAGTCCCTCATCTTGCCCGCACCCAGGATCAAGATGGCCAGAGGAACTAGCTCCATCGCGGCCTGTTCTACTAGCCTAGCATAGTTCGCCCCTGGGCAATCTCAACTTGAACTGAGGCTAAAGGGGATAAACTGGAAGGGCCGACGGCAGATGACCATAGCTGCAGGGAGGTTGGCCCCTGAGATCCTGCCCATCCGCAGGGTCGCATCATATCATTTCATTCATATTCATCACAGCCCGGCCTTGGCCAGCTCATCCTGGTCCTGGAGGGCGGGTAGCTCCAGGGGAGGTAGATCTTCCGAATGAATACTGCTTCTGCTTTACAGCCTGGATCAGATCGCGCCGAGATCAGGTTTCCGTTGTTCATCCCTCTTGCTTGATGGATTTCCTCGCTGATAGATGTCTAAATTGGATCAAGGCCGCAGATCTGGGACCAAATGCAGCACCAACAAAGGTGACGAAGATCACCTTGGAAGTTGACTCAGGGGGTTAAGAAGTCCATCCGGCTGCCCTTAGGATCGATCATGCGATAAACTCGATAAGGTGCGAGGAACACCGTGTGGACCATCGAAAAACTGCGGAAGAGATTCGGGATGAGCGAGCAGCAGATCTACCGGCGGCTCAACGCCGCCCGCAGGTTGCTAGATAGCCATATCAAACGCGGGGATAAGAACGCCATCCTCCTCACGGAAGGGGGCTTTCGGATCCTGGAGAACATCATTGAGCTTGAAAAACAGGGGAAAACCCTCTCAAACGCCGTTCTGGAGGTCGAAAATCTCCTGCAAGACACCTCTGAGTCTGGGGTGTCTGCCGCCTCTGGAGAGGAGTTTCTCGAAGAACATCGCGATAAACTTGAGGAACTCGAAAAGACTGATATTGCATCGCTTATCGAAGAGATAGGCTATCTTAAGGGCCAACTCGACCTTAAGGACGAGCTCCTCCGGGAGCTGCGAGAGGAGCTAGCGCACCTGCGGCAGGAGAACGAGGAATTGAAGCGCAAGGTGGCGATCGTTGAATACAAGGAGCATAAGCGATGGTGGCAGTTCTGGAGGTAGGTTGTCTGCGAAGTGGACTTCCGTGTAAGGAGTTTGTGGACCTCTGTGTAAGTGAGTGTGGACCTCTGTGTAACTCGGTGTGGACCTCTGTGTAAGGGGAGTGGACCTCTGTGTAACTGCCGGAAGAGATTATGCTGATCTCAAGGGAACTTAAAGCTGCTGCCCGGGGGCGGAATACTTTAACGTTAGATACTTTATTAGATACGTTTTTAGATACGTTAAAGGCAACGCTCAATAAAAAACGCTTAGGAGGAAGGCATGAAACCGGCGGTTAAGGACCAAAAAGGAGAAGGTGGATCCCAGGTACGAGAGATAATTCGCCCCGATCTAAACCTCGAACGATGGCAACTGTTTGCTACCTCACAATTTAAAGGCCGCTCCCGCGTCCTCACTCGGGGGGATGCTAAGGTGATCATCGGCCGCGTGAAAGCTCATGATGAGGAGAAGGGCTATCGCGAGGTAGGAGTGCTGCGCATCCCGGAGATGAAGTGCTTTTACGCATTGGTCAAGCTTTGGGAGCAGGCCGGTCAACCTTGGGAGAAGAATGTCGTCTTCTCCATCCACGAACTAGCTGAAATCCTGGAGATGAGCTGGGGTGGTCGCTCACTCGAGCTCATCGAGGAGTGGCTCGACAAGCTGAAGAAGATCCCCATCGATTGGATCAACTCTTACTATCAGAAGGATACCGATACGATCGAGAGCATCCTGCACTCCTTCACCATCCTCAGCGACTTGGTGATCTACAAGCGCAAGGAGAGCGGGCGGGCAGTTAGGGGTCTGAGTTCTTTCAAATTTCACGAGAGGATAATAAGGAACCTCCTCGAGCGCAATACAAAGCCCCTGGACTTGAAGGTGATCTTGGGGCTCAAGAAGGAGATCTCCGTGCTGCTCTATCGCCATCTTGACCTGGTTATGGCGGATAAGACGAGATATGAGCGCAACAGCGCCAGTCTAATCGCTGAGGATCTCCAGCTCGAGGGCGAGCGATACTCCTATCCTTCACGGCGCAAGCAAGTTCTCGAGCCCGCTCTTGCGGAATTACGTGGGGTAAGGCTCTCCACGGGGATCCTCGTCAGAGCCGAGCTTGAGCGCACTGCTGATGGGAAGGACTGGAAAGGGGTGTTTGAGAAGGTCCCGTTTGAGGAGCTCGAAGGGGAAGGGGAAAAGGAACTACCAGCTAGAGCTAAATCCGAGGAGGAGATTCAATGGCTGGTCAGGGAGATCATCGCGATCACGGGCGATGAACACAGCCGACCGTTCTATACCAAGGTTGCCCGCCTCTGCCCCGCCAATATCATCTACCGCATCCTGAGCGAGGTGAAGGACGAGTGGCTCCGAGGGAAGGTGAAGAGGAGCAAGGGGGCGCTCTTCACCGACAAGATCAAGCGCTACTGCAAGGAGAGGGGGATCGACCTCGGGCTGAGGACGAAGGGGAGCAGCGCCAGCGGCTAGAGTGGGCGGCATTGCCGCAGACTTAATGGTGCACCCTTTTCTTTTGCGCCAGGCCTGATCACAACCGGCATAATCCCGCCTCGGTCTTGAGCTTGCCGGAACCCTACTTCCCCCATCTTTGCGGGATTTAACCCCCTCCAGATCGGTCTTTTCCCCTCCACGGCCCTTTATCCTAAATGGAACTATATTTCCTTGTAAGTGCACTCTTTCTCCTACTATAATGGGCCCCAGATGCTTCAGAGGGTTATCGGAACGAACATCTCCAGATTCCGGAGGGAGAGGGGGTGGACCAGAGGGGAACTCAGCCGAGCGATGGGGATCAGCACACGCTATCTGAGCCTGATCGAGAAGGGCGAAGCGAACATCACCATCGCGATCTTGGAGCGAGCAGCCGAGGCATTAAAGGTCTCACCGGTGGAGCTGCTGATCCTCCCGGAGAAGAAGGAGCAGGAGAGGGAGAGGGTGATCTTCCCAAGGAGGAGGAAGAAGACCACAAGGGAGCTGATCCGAAGGTTCCTCCGCCGCCATCGGGGAGAGGTGAACATTACAGCTCCCAAGATGGCCAAGGAGATAAGGAGGAGCGAGAGGTCTGTCTGGAAGAGCCTAAAAGACATGGTCGCCGACGGTGAGGTGGTAATCGTCCAGCGTGGAGGAGGGAGGGGGAAGGGCAATACCTATCGGCTTACCATCGATCGGCCTGCCTGAGCCCGAAGTGGCAAAGCTGAAGATGTAGTGAGACGATAGGGCCATAGCCCTTCCAGGTCACAAAGGGAGGCACGAGGTGAGGATGAGGAACGTGCTCATCTCGATGGTTTCGGTGATCCTGGTCCTGGTTGGGATGGGCTTTGTTTGGTCTGGCGCTCCCGACCGACTCATCCCACCACCCCAGCGAGCTATCAGCAGGGCTATCTCCTCCCTGGAGGATGCACTCTGGGTGGTAGAGGAGATCCAGGCAGCCGAGACCTTGGAGGAGGCCCAAGACCTCGCAGCCAATGCGGAACAGGACCTAAGGGATGCTCTTGAGGAGCTGGAAGGGATCGAGCTTGCCAACTTCTGGTGGACGCTCGGGGAAGGCCAGGGAGCACTCTACCTCGCAGGGAAGATCGTAGATGAGAGGACGGGTGAGCCGGTCCCGGCCGATGTCTATGCCAACGGGATCATCCTCGCCAGGGAGGTCACAGAAGTCGGGCTCCTGATGTGGCAGACAGAGCACGACCCTGTCTACCTCACCGTCAAAGCATCAGGCTATCACCGCTGGGAACTCAGGTTCAGGTTCCGCCTCGAGGGGCTCAAGATATGGCGAGGGGATCTAAGGCTGAAGAGGGATGGTGGGTAGGTAGGTGGTTGCAGGTGAGCGGGGCTAAGATGATCTCCACTTCCATCTCCATCGGGATCAGGCAAATCTCCATGCTGGCCATCTGGCTGGCAGCCCTGGCTTTCCTGCTCCCCTCTTGCTTCGGGCCCTCTCCCTTGGAGCTTGAGCGCCAAGCACTTCGCCACGCCGAGAAGGCACTGGACCACGCCAATCGCTTGATCCCTCTCCTTGAGGTCTCATCCTGGGAGCAGGCTTTCCTCAGGGCAGGGAAGCTCAGGGCAGAGCTGGGCCTCACCCAGGAGGAGTTGGATCAGGCGCTCAAAAGGTGGGCACTCAGGGGAGAGTCGCCACTCAGATGGGAACTCGACGCCCTTGAGATCCTGGGGGAGGTCCAGGGCAAGTTGGACTACATCCAGGAGAAGCTCTCCCAGGATGAGATCACCACCTCCACCCAGAAACGCCTGATCGAGATCTCTAAGGAGAACGCTAAAGACCTCGAGCGGGTAGTCGAGAAGATCGGAAAGGCCATCGAGAAACGCCAAGGGCCTCAGGAGGAGTGATAGGTCAGGATGAGGCTCGAATTTATCCTCCTCTTCGTCGCTTTGGCGGTGATCGCCTACCAGCTCCATCATCAGGAGCCCATCACTCTCTCGCTCGACCTGAAGAACCCCCTCACCCCGGAGGAGACCACGCTCACCGCCAAAGCCAAGACCGATATCGGACCGCTCAAGCTCTCCTGCACCGCTTCCTGGGGTGCTCCCCGCGGCACATCCTCAAAGCTCTCCTTCGACTTAGAGCTGCCTTTCCCAAGGAAGCTACCCTGGGTCGAGATCCAGTTCACCACGGACTCCCTCTCAGGGATCCTGGTCAGCAGGGGCGACTGGGTCCAGGAGGGCCAGCTCATCGGTTTCCATTCCGTAGCCATAAAAGAGGAGATCGCCCAGCTTGAGGCGAAGATGGCCGTCACCCAGGATGAGCTCATCAGGGCTGAGATCGAGGCCAAGCTACAAGAGCTTCGCCAGCAGAACGAGGTCCGCTCACTCGTGGCAGGCAAGGTCCAGTCCCTGTGGGTAGAGCAGCTCGAGCAGGAGCTGGTGGTCCACCTCAAGGTGGTCCAAGGTGGAGGTGGAGGTACCCAGCCCGAGGGGGGTGGGTAGGCTGTCTTCATCTGACGGCGGCGGGAATTTTTTGGAAAGTTCCTAATAAAGGGGTATGGAAAAAAATTTTTTCGCGATCATGCGCAGGGGAAATTCTGAGCTGACTCCACCGGAATTCCCACAGCTTTCGCCGAAAGCTGAGCGTCTGATGCAACTGCTCTGGGAGAGAGCTCGTGGGGGTGTGGTGGAGATCTCCCAAGTTGAACTATCTAAGCTCACGGGGTGGCATCGGGCAACAGTCTGGCGTTACCTCCAAGAAGCTCGTGATGCCGGCGTTATCACCTGGGAGAGGAGGCGGAGGGATGTCAACCTCTACCGTTTTCTTGATGTTGCAATCGTGCGACATCAAGCATCCCATAAGCGATTCCTCCCCTGGCCCCTGAGGAGGAGGTCGGAGAAATTGAGAAAGCCCTCTGACCTCCCCTCCCCTAGACACGTCCATGTTAACTTGGAGGGAGATTCTGCGAATGGAGGACCGCCGCCGGGTAGGGAGCTTGAGCTTGCGGAGGTGGAGCGGCTCGCTGCAAAGGGAGCCAACACACTCATCCTTGGCTGGGAAGGCTACGGGAAGACCGAGCTTCTGCGGTATCTTTCGAGGAACGGGATCCAGCGGGGCACACCCTGCGACGAGCTGATCCACCTCTCAACTCCCTCTCCACCCAAGGAGTTCCTGATCAACCTGGGGAGGGAACTCCATCGGAGGGGAGATCTTGGGCTGGACCTTGACCCAGAGCAGGACCCCTACCACGACCTTGAGAAGCTCAAGCTCCTCCCGCTCTTTAGGCTGATCCGGGACTCCTTTGCCCACTCCAAACGCAGGTATCTCATCTTGGTCGATGACCTTGACCAGATCACACCCAGGCAGAAGCGGCAGGTCGAGGAGCTCCTGGAGCTCCCCCAGGTCCAGATGATCGCCACCGCCAAGTCGCAAAAGCCCTCCCTGGCTTCCCTCTGGCACCACTTCTTCCCCGTGGAGCTGGATCGGCTCCCTCAGGAGGTCTCGGACAAGATCGTCGACTCCTTCATCCAGGAGAGGGCGATCCCCGTGGCAGATCCGAGGTGGAGGGAGGAGAAGGGCCTTGCGATCCTGAAGGAGAGGCTCTACCGCAAATCGAGGGGGAACCCACGCCGCTTGCTCACCTTGCTCAGGAAGATCGAGCTGCACGGGTATGTCGATCGGGCCTACCTTGAGGAGGAGTTAGGAGCGGAGAAGGACGAGCCGATCTACGATATGACCTGGTTCATCATCATGACCGCCGCGATCATCATGGCCGCCCGCTACCTCGGCCTTGGCCTGCACGACCGCGAGCTCTACATCCTGGCAGGGGTGAGCTACGGGGCGATGATCCTCATCAGGTGGCTCTCTTACAGGTGGAGGCGCTAGATAGCATAGCGCAGACTCATCAGGGAAATGGACAGGGGGCGGTGGATCGACGTAGGCGACTGGGTCCAGGTGGGCGGGATCCCAGGCCAGGTGGAGGAGATCCGAGGGGACATGCTCCTCATCCGGCTGCAAGCGGACCTCGAGCGGCGGCAGATGCCGCAGACTCAAAGGAGGTGGTTCCACATGTCGCAGGTGGGGAGGAAGCTGCCCAAACCCACCACCAAAGAAGAGAAGGAGGAGGTGAAGTAGTGAAGATCCTCCTCGACGGTCTGGGGTGCAGGCAGGTTCGGTTCCTTGATAGATCGGACCAGGGCCAGGATTGCGCCATGTTGCCCGCTGCCAGTCCAGTCCAGTGAGGTGAGGTGGCTTCCTCCCCTTCTATTTGAGTCTGCGCTATCTAGCGCATGGACTCGGCTGATGAGATGGGATGAACTGAGCTGGTAATGAAATGGTGAGATGAGATTGAGATGAGGCTCCCTACCCACGTGGCTTTTGCTTCGGTGTTCTGGTTCGGCTGGTCCTCCCTTTTTGGCTGGCAGCCTGAGGGGGAGGCGATCGCCCTTGCAGCCGTGGGTGCTTTGTTGCCGGAGATCGACACACCTCACTCCCTCCTCGGTTCATTCACCCTGCCACTATCCGAGAGGATAAGGGCGAGGTGGGGCCACCGCACCCTCACACATTCCCTTTTGGGGCTACTCATCCTCGCTGCCTTGACCATACCACTTGCCTTGTGGCAGTTCCGATCATGGCTCGCCCTCCTTTTGGGCTTCCTCTCCCACCTCTTGCTGGATATGGGCACGAGGGAAGGCGTCCGCTTGCTTTGGCCCAAAGGTGGCCGGTGCGTCTTCCCGGGGAAGGACTCTCTCCGCCTGGACAGCAAGGACTACTTCCAGCGGAGGACGGAGACCGCGATCTTCTCCGCTTTTTTGCTTTTGGGAGTCACACTTTGGCCACTGGCTTCGATGGGGCTTTTGGGAGTGATGAGGTATGCCCTGGCGGACATCGAGGGGACCTTCCAGGAGTGGCGGATCCTCTCCTCGGAGTGGGAGGTCTTCCTCCGTGGGTCCTTCCAGGACCGGATCACCCACGAGGTCTTCCAGGCAAAGCTCCCGATCGTGGACCTCGAGGGAGAGGGGTATGTAGTGGTGCACCGGGGAGAGCTTCGCACCGTGGGGAAATCCCCAGAGCATAACCTCTACCCCTTGAGGGTCCACTTGGTGAGGGGAGAGAGGGTCCAGGACCGGGTGATCCAGGTCGATCTTGCCGGGAGATACCTAAAAGAGCTGCTCCCCTACCCTGACCTCTCCCTCGAACACTACCTCTACGGGAACCTGGAGCTGGATCGGCCGATCGAGGTCCCACATTACCCTGACAGGTTCAATCCCCTCCAGGGCTCCTCTACATTGAAGCTCAAGCTGGCAAGGTGGGAGGACCTCCTGCCTTACCAGGACGTGAAGGTGAGGAGTGGGACGGTGATCATCAGGACGAGACTCCGGGAGGGAGAGGTCCTGCGGACGGCTCACCAAGGACCTCACCAAGGAGGACCTCCTACCGAACCTCCCTCTTTAGTGAGTCCGGGGCTATCTAGCCCCGAGCCGATCCCGCTCAAGTTTGAGGTGGCCACCATCCGGGATCTCCTCGTCAAGGTGGGGGACCAGGTGGAGGTGGGGGACCTGATCGGCAGGAGGTCCACAGACAGACTAAATCGGCTCGCTATTGCCCTCCAGCGGGCCAGGGCTAGGTATGATGCGGGTCTCATCCCTGAGACCGAACTACGGGCCGCTGAGGCCCAATATCGGGAGGAGGTGACCCTCAATGAAGTTCGATCACCGCTTCCGGGGACGGTCCGCTCGATCGAGATCAAGGAGGCCAAGCCAGGGAAGGTGGAGGTGGTGGTCTACCTCGAGCCGGATCCCTCTCTGGCCGCTCTTCTTCATCCTGGCGGCAGCACTGGTAGCCCTCCTAAATTTTTAGAGACCCCGTCCACCACTCCCACTTCCGATACCCCTGTCCTTACCCCCCTTGAGGAGTGCCCTCCACCGCTTGGCTTTGAGTCTGCGGCATCTGCCGCCTGCGAGATAGCCCAGGTCCTCGATGTGGTGGATGGGGACACCCTGGATGTCTTGATAGGTGGGAGACAAGAGAGGGTCCGGTTGATCGGTGTCGATACCCCCGAGACCAAGCACCCCAGAAAGCCCGTGGAGTGCTACGGCCCCGAGGCATCCCAGTTCACGAAGGAGACCTTGGAGGGGAGGAAGGTCTGGCTCACCTACAAGCCCTCGGAGAGATACGACAAATACGGTCGGCTCTTGGCCTACGTGTGGCTCAACCTGGATGGGGATCCCGAGCTTGAGCTGTTCAACGAGGAGCTGGTGAGGGGAGGGTATGCCAGGGTCTACCCCTTCTTCCACTTCCGCTACCTGGATGAGTTCCGCTCCCTGGAGGCCTGGGCGCGGAAGCAGGGAGTGGGCCTGTGGGGTGAATGCTCCTTTGAGCCTTACGGGGAGTGAGCTATCTTGTCTTACTTGCGCCTCAAGAGCTTATAGACCTCCTCGCGGGGCTCGATCAAATCCACAAGGATCACATGGTCCTCATGCCTCAGCCTGTAGATGATCCTGAACTCCCCACTGGGTGTCCCGACGGGGAGGTCCTGCGGACGGCTCATTCATAGCCTTTGAGAGGCTTTCCCCGATAGGGATCGAGCTTCAATCCCTCATTGAGTTTGGGCTATCCAGCCCTCAGCCTCCGGTTGACTCCCTTCCCATGCCGAGCTAGCCTCTTTGGGATCTCCTTGTTGAGCTGGATATCCCAGGCCTCTTGCCATTTATCTCCATCTTCAGGTATCACACCAGGTCCTTGAAGGCCTCCTCGAGAGGGAGTGTCTCGCCGGCCTCATATTGGCGGTCAGTCTCGGCGATGATGTCCTCCAAGGTGAGCTTCTTTAGGATCAGTAGGTCACCACGGCGGGCGATGAGCAGCGTATCTCCTCGTTCCAGGCCGATTGCTTCCCTGATGGCCTGGGGGATTACGATCTGGCCCTTGCTTGAGACCCGAACGGTTGCAAGCTCGCTCATCCTTCCTCTACCTCCTCTCTCACCGCGAGTTAGTAAGGCTTGTCTTACTATATCCCATGGCCTGCCATAAGGCAAGCTCGGCTCTGAGATGCCCTCTCTTCTCTTCTGCTGTGAGCCGTGCCGTGCCGTGGGCCACCTCCGGGCGGGCTCCGTCTAGCCAGGCCAGCTGGCTGCCATAACTTTCAGGAATTTTCCACAGAAACCACCTTCCGGCCAGTGTGCCGCGGGGCCTCTTCCTGCCGCAAGGTCGTTCGTCCAGCAGGGCGCTCCACCTTGCGGCATTCCCTCCCCGCGGCCCAGGTAGGCCGGAGGTGGTTTCCATGGAAAATTCCCAAAAGTCCTTAGCAGCTCGGCTGGGCCTCCGCCCGCCCTCAGGTGGCTCCTTTTGCCGGCGGTGTGGCTCGGTCCTGTCGTCCGGCGGTCGGTGCCTGCGGTGTGGCTGGTCGGCGCCGTGGGCTGGTCGGTCTCCTTTCCGCCGCTGCCCCTCCTGTGGGCGGCTGGCGCTGGTGTGGGGCTGTCGGCGCTGTGGGTGGGTGCCGCAAGCCACTCCTACTCCCACCGAGGAAGGAGGTCCCGATGCAGTGAGTGGATGAGGCTTCTGGAGAGTCTTCTCCTCTTCCCCTTTCCTTTCCCTTCCCTTGATTTGACTGCCGAGCCGTGATGGGATATGATTGGTTTAGTCGGGAAGAGGCGATGCATGATCACCTTCAAAGCTTGGGCGAACAGCGCATCGTCTCTTTCCATTTTCTTTTCGGTGACAGTGGCTGTGGCTG
>Ga0190286_1000482_pt1 | contig 16368 bp, 18 predicted proteins | sample 48691834_MG_FD_183241 | JGI IMG/M metagenome (GOLD analysis project Ga0190286, IMG submission 183241) | Hydrothermal vent microbial mat bacterial communities from Southern Trench, Guaymas Basin, Mexico - 4869-18-3-4_MG | ecosystem: Environmental > Aquatic > Marine > Hydrothermal vents >... | reverse complement strand
GTCTCTCCAAAATGCATAAAATCCCACCTCTTCAGGAAATCATTCTTCACCATGCAAATGCACCTTGATGAATTTTACCTCCTTCTGATTGAGAAAAAACCTATTCCGGCTATGATATTTTGCCTTAAGGGAAAGCTCTGCTATCTAAACTTGGCACCCGAACTTATTGAGAAGTTACGCAAAATTTTCTGAAATAGCCCCAGATCCATCTCTTTTCTATTTTAAGGGAAGGCTTGGAGTAGAACTTGCCTTTCAAGTAGTCTGGAATCAGAATCTCATGAAACAGGTAGCTTCAGGGGTCTTTGTTCTAGATATTTTCAGGTTTCTTAAACTTCTGGTTTGATATTTACACAGTTTTAACCCAATAAACTCAATAAACTAGCATATATCCTGTATCTTAATCACTATTGACACTACTCAATGCTGACTGATATAAAAGAAAAAACAGGGCAAATTGAAGGAGAGTTTTAAGAAAATAAGGGCAAAATTTATCTTTGTAACAGGTGGTGTGCTTTCTGCTCTGGGGAAAGGATTGGCCGCAGCATCTATTGGGGCCTTAATGGAGAGTAGAGGTCTAAAGGTTACATTCCAGAAACTAGACCCCTATATTAATGTAGACCCAGGGACGATGAACCCCTTTCAACATGGTGAAGTATATGTGACAGATGATGGTGCAGAGACAGACTTAGATTTAGGGCATTATGAGCGCTTTACCTCAACTACCATGGGCAAAGATAATAATTACACATCAGGAAAGATTTATTACTCTGTAATCCTTAAGGAACGCCGTGGGGACTATTTAGGAGGAACAGTCCAGGTAGTGCCCCACATTACTGATGAAATTAAAAGGGCCATCTTAAGTGTGGCAGATGGATATGATATTGTGATTGTAGAAATTGGTGGAACAATAGGTGACATTGAAGCATTACCATTCTTAGAGGCTGTTAGGCAATTTCGCCTGGATATAGGAAAAGAAAACGCCATCTATGTCCATCTCACACTAGTACCATACATAAAAACAGCAGGGGAACTAAAGACAAAGCCTACTCAGCACAGTGTCAAGGCACTTCGTGAGATTGGCATTCAACCCGACATCCTTTTGTGCCGCACAGATAGACTTTTACCCCTTGAACTTAAAAGGAAGATTTCCCTTTTCTGTAATGTGGATGAAGATGCAGTGACTACGGCCAAGGATGTAGAAACTGTTTATGAAGTGCCTTTAGTATTCCACAAAGAAGGGCTAGATGAAAAGATTGTAAGACTATTAAACATCTGGACACGTGAACCGAGGCTTGAGACCTGGGAAGACTTGGTTTATAAGATCAAAGGCCCAAAAAACGAAGTAAAGATTGGCATTGTAGGAAAATACACTAGCCTGAAGGAATCCTATAAGAGTTTACATGAGGCACTCACCCATGGTGGAGTAGCAAATGATTGCCACGTATTACTAAAATACATTGAAGCAGAAGAGATAGAGGAAAAGGGGGCTGAGGCTTTTCTTAAAGATGTAAATGGTGTTTTGGTGCCTGGAGGATTTGGGAAACGCGGCACTTCAGGAAAAATAATGGCCATTGAATACTCACGCAAAAATATGATTCCATTTTTTGGAATCTGCCTTGGTATGCAACTGGCAACAGTTGAATTTGCCCGAAATGTAATAGGCCTAAATGAGGCCGATAGTACAGAGTTTAGCCCAAATGTAGCCTATCCTGTAATCTATCTTATGAAGGAGTGGTATGATAGTCGCCTTAATAAGGTTCAAATAAGGGATGAGTTCACAGACAAAGGTGGTACCATGCGCTTAGGGGCATACCCTTGTGTTTTAAAAAAAGGCACATTGGCCTATAGGACATATCAGCAGGATAAAATTTCAGAAAGACACAGACATCGCTATGAATTTAATAACAAATACCGTGAGTCTTTTTTGGAAAACGGTATGGTGATTAGTGGGCTTTCCCCTGATGAGCAGTTGGTAGAAATCATAGAGCTTAAAGGCCATCCCTGGTTTTTAGGCTGTCAGTTTCACCCTGAATTTAAGTCTCATCCTATGAGGCCGCACCCTTTATTTAGCTCGTTTATCAAAGCGGCCTTAAAATGCAAGCATGGAAAATAATAAAAGGATTATAAAAATAGGGCCTATTGCGATTGGTGAGGAAAAATTGGCACTAATTGCAGGGCCATGTGTAATTGAAACAGAGGAACTCACCTTTAGAATTGCAAAATTTTTAAAGCAACTGACAGAAAGTTTAGGTATGCCCTTTATCTTTAAGAGCTCTTATGATAAGGCAAATAGGACATCAACCCATTCATATCGTGGACCAGGCCTAAAAGACGGCTTAAGGGTTTTGAAAAATATAAAAGAAGAGCTTGAGATTCCCATAATATCTGATGTTCATTGTGTTAGAGAGGTAGAGGAAGCGGCTAAAGTATTGGATATTATTCAGATTCCTGCCTTTTTGTGTCGGCAAACAACTCTTATCCTTGCAATAGCAGATACAAAACTCCCTGTAAATGTGAAAAAGGGACAATTTTTGTCCCCCTGGGATATTAAGTATGTCATTGAAAAGATTGCCTCCCGTGGGAATGAAAATATACTAATTACAGAAAGGGGAACATGCTTTGGCTATCAAAACCTGGTAGTAGATTTTAGGTCACTAGTGATTATGAAACAATTTGGCTATCCTATAGTATTTGATGCCACCCATAGTGTTCAATTGCCAGGTGCAGGGGAAGGAAAGTCTTTAGGGCAAAGGGAATTTGTACCATATTTGGCAAAGGCCTCTGTAGCAGTAGGGGTAGACGCTGTCTTTATGGAGGTTCATGAGGCACCAGATAAGGCATTGTGTGATGGTCCAAATGAGTTGCCTCTAAATGGATTAAAACCATTGCTTAAAGAACTTATGGTAATCAATAAGGTGGCAAAGAATGTTTAAAGATTATCTTAATTTACTTAGAAGGACTAAGAAAATTAAATTGTTATTAACAGATGTAGATGGTGTATGGACCAATGGCCATATTTATTACGGAGATGATGGAAATGACATAAGGCAATTCCACGTTCACGATGGCTTAGGAATAAAAAGATTAATGGAAGCAGGTATAGAAATAGCTGTGGTTTCTTCATACTTCTCTAAAGCAGTACAAAGAAGGTGCCAACAACTGGGGATCAAGGATATATTTTTAGGTGTTAAAGATAAAGAAGAGGTTTTAGAAAAGCTTATAAAGGAAAAGGGCTATAGTAAAGATGAATTGGCATATATGGGGGACGACCTACCCGATGCCAAGCTCTTTAAAAAAGTTGGAGTAGCAATTACTGTATCTAATGCCCCTAATGAAGTTAAAAGGAAGGCTCATTATGTGACAATGACAAGAGGTGGTGAAGGTGCCTTGAGGGAGATTTCAGATTTGATTTTAGAGATAAAGGGAAATGGCTGAAAAATATGATGTGGTTATCATTGGACAGGGTCCTGCAGGACTACAGGCAGCCATCCATGCCAGTAGAAGGAAAGTAAAAGTAGTCTTATTGGGTGGTACCAAGGCAAGCAGTCTTTACAGGGCCCATAATATTGAAAATTACTGTTTTTTAGAAGGGCCTGTCTCTGGTGAAAAAATGCTTGAAGGAGGCAGAAGACAGGCACAGGAGTTTGGAGCAGATTTTGTAGATGAGGATACAATAAAGATAATTAAAAAAGATGATTTATATGAGGTAATTACAGAAGGTCAAAAACACTTTTTAGCTAAAGCCATCATTATGGCCATGGGTGTCCATAAAAAGAAGCTAAAAGTGCCAGGAGAAGAAGAACTCATAGGAAAGGGAGTAAGTTACTGTGTAGATTGTGATGCCTTTTTTTATAAAGGGAAAACAGTAGCAGTAGTAGGAAATGGTAGTGCAGCAGCAAGTGGAGCCCTTACTCTTATTTCTATTGCTAAAAAGGTATATCTTATAAGCAAAGTGTCAGATATAAGCGAAACATTGAAAAAGGAAATAAAAAAGAGCCCAGTTATATGGTATAATGGCCAATGGGTAAAAAAGATATTGGGAGATAAAGAAGTAGAAGGAATTGTTTTAGGCAATGGAGATAATATTGAAGTAGAAGGATTATTTATTGAATTGGGTGGAAAGGGTGCTATTGAACTAGCAGTTCTTCTAGGGGTAGCCTTAGATAAAGAACACTTTCGCTATATTGTTACAAATAAAAGGCAAGAAACCAATGTTTCTGGTATTTATGCGGCTGGTGATATCTGCGGCCCTCCTTTTCAAATAGCTAAGGCCGTGGGAGAAGGGTGCATTGCTGGTTTAGAGGCAGCTAAATATGCAAAAAGAAAAAAAGGTTTAATTTAAGCCACAGATTCCTGAACCTGTCAGGAACAGGTTTCCACAGAATGACAAGATTGAGGTAGGGAGTAGACCACAGTGAAATAGGTAAATCATTTCACGTGGTAAACAGTAAGCAGCTAGCGCTTACTGCCTACTTATCACTTACTGCTTACTGCTTACTTTATTTATATTAATTTCATATTTTTAACCTTTCTTCCACTAAATCTTGCCTAGTTTATCTAAGGGTGTTATGTTCACTAAAACAATAAGGGGGGATATGAAGGGATTTGATATTATTTATATATTTAATGGTTGGTTGCTACTAGGCTTCTTTGCTCAAGGTATATTTGTCTCAAGGTTCATTGTTCAATGGATTATCTCAGAGAGAAAAAAAATGAGCACTATACCAAAAGTATTAAAAGATCCTGTATTTATTTTGGGACAATCGTTTAATTCTATAATCTATGTGAGAAATCTAATGTTGTTTAAGGGATAAAAAATGCATCGTAGTATAGGTTGGGTTCATCTCTTCTTTTTCTCAATAGGTTGTATATATTTTTTATTCTTCCATCTAGGTAGCTATGGCCTTTTTGAAACTACAGATGCACGTTATGCAGAGATTTCTTATGAGATGACAAAAACTGGTGATTTCATTACACCACATTTAAATTACATAAAACACTTCCATAAACCCCCATTTACCTATTGGATTACAAGCTTGGGTTATCACATCTTTGGTTATAATGAGTGGGGTGCAAGATTCTTCTTAGGCATAGCAGGGCTTTTAATCTTAATCATCACATTTTTGCTTTCAAGCTCCATGTTTGATGTAGAAACAGGGATTTTTTCAAGTTTTATACTACTTTCTATGGTAGGTTTTATTGCTGTTACCCATATTGTCTCTACAGATGTCTACCTCCTAGCCTCTATAACCCTTTCCATTTACCTTCTGTGGCAATGGGAAAACAGAAATACCTCTCCACTTTGGCTTTGGACAATTTTAGGTATAAGTAGTCTAATAAAAGGACCAGTAGGACCAATTTTGATAGGAATAATTGTCATAATTTATCTTATTCTAAGTGGACAGATAAAGAGGATAAAAGAGCTACAGATTAAAAAAGGCATCCTTATCTTTTCCATCATTGCCTTTCCTTGGTACATAATCGTCTGTTTAAAGAATAAAGGGCTTTTCCCCTATTTTATCCATGCTCAGTTCCTTTCTCGATTAACATCAGGGACTATGGGGCATACATATCCTTGGCATTATTATCTATGGATATTGCCTTTACTCATATTTCCTTGGACAATCTATCTGATCCCTGCTTTAGGAGGCAACTTTTTCCGCCTGAACAGAGAAAGGCTTCTGCTTATATTGTGGGTAATTATTCCATTTATCCTTTTTAGCTTGATGAAGACAAAGTTGCCATTTTATATTATGCCCTGTTTTCCACCTTTGGCTATATTATTGGCCACTCGGTGGAATAGTCCAAAAGAAAGCAAGTTATTGAACATTACAAATAGGGTAATGTGGGTACTTATATTAATCTTGGCAATTATTTCTTTTGGTATTGCTATTGAAATAATACCCTTGCCTAAACACCTTTCTGAATGGCAATCGCTTAAATCCATGTGGTTAATAGGAGGATTGATCCTATGTGGCTTAACGGCTTTGGGCTATATTGCTCTAAAAAAGAGAAAGGTTATTTTAAATTTTTATATATTGGTGGCATTAGTTGCCAGTACATCTATCCCTCTCCTTTCACATGTAGATAGATTGCCATTAAACACCTATGCAAGCTTGGGAGAAAGGATTGAACTATTGGCAAGGCCAGAGGATATGATAGCCCAATACAAATGCTACTTGCGTAGCCTGCCTTTTTATGTAGGGAGGAGGGTGGTACTGGTAGGGGTAGAAAGGGAGACCCAATTTGAAGATGATGCTAGCTATCATGAATTTTTGCTTACTCCTCAGGAGTTCTTCGAACAATGGGAGAAAAAACAATGCATCTTTTGTGTAGTAAATAAGAATAGGCTCTCTGAATTTAAAGGGGACTATTTCTTGATAGCAGAAAAAAGAAAATATGCACTAATTACTAATATACCTCTAGGTTAATGCCAATTTATCTATTAAAGCGATTGTTTTTTATGATCCCTTTACTTTTGGGCATTACAATTATATCTTTTGCAGTAATACACCTAGCACCTGGTTCACCAGCAGAAATGGGTACTTTATTAAGTCCAAAAACATCTCCGGACTTACAATTAAAGCTCACAAAATTATATGGATTAGACAAACCACTCTATATTCAATATTGGCTTTGGCTTAAAAGGCTCTCACATCTGGATTTTGGAAATTCATTCTCTCCTGACAGAAGGCCAGTAATTAAAAAAATAGCTGAGCGCATCCCCATCACCCTTACCATAAATGTACTTTCTATGCTCCTCATTCTAATAGTAGCAATCCCTCTAGGTGTGATTTCTGCTGTGCGACACAACTCATTATTTGATAGGCTAAGCACTGTATCGGTATTTATTGGCTATGCCACCCCAAGTTTTTGGTTAGCCCTGCTTTTAATGATGCTATTTGGTATAAAGCTAGGCTGGCTTCCCCTTTCAGGTCTAAAATCTCTAGACTATGCCTGCTTTAGCCCATTAGGAAAGATTTTAGACTATTCTAAACACCTTCTTCTGCCTGTGTTTGTGTCTGCCTTTGGTGGCTTGGCTGGCCTATCTCGTTATGTAAGGGCCAATATGCTAGAGGTAATTAACCAAGATTATATCCTTACTGCAAGGGCAAAGGGGCTTCCAGAAAGGGTAGTAATCTATGATCATGCCCTAAAAAACGCATTACTTCCGGTAATTACCATATTGGGGCTCTCTGTCCCAGGACTTATTGGAGGTAGTGTAATTTTTGAATCCATCTTTGCCATCCCTGGGATGGGGCAACTATTCTATGCCAGCGTCATGGCTAGGGACTATCCGGTAATTATGGGATGTTTAGTAATTGGGGCGATGCTCACACTATTAGGGAATCTTATTGCTGATATAAGCTATGCCTTGGCAGACCCAAGGATAAGGGTAAGTTAGATGTGGGGGCTTTTCTTAGAGAGGTTTTTGGAAAATAAATGGGCTATTGCCTCAGCCATATTTTTGTTTTCCCTATTTATTGCATCCTTGTTTGCCCCATATCTTTGCCCTTATAACCCTTTGGCAATAGATGTGAATACCATCTTGATGCCACCTTCTCTTTCTCACCCTTTGGGCACCGATATGTTAGGAAGGGATGTGCTTTCTAGACTCGTTTTTGGAGCAAGGATCTCACTAAAAGTGGGTTTTGTAGCAGTAGGGATTGCAACCATCATTGGTACCATCCTGGGGGCAATTGCAGGTTATTATGGGAGATGGGTGGATGCAATAATTATGAGGTTTGTGGATATTATGCTTTGTTTCCCAAGCTTTTTTCTTATTCTGGCAGTAATTGCCTTTTTAGAACCAAGCATCTGGAACATTATGGTAGTGATTGGCCTAACAAGTTGGATGGGAGTGACAAGGCTGGTTAGGGCAGAATTTCTAAGCCTAAAGGAAAGGGACTTTATTTTGGCTGCGCATGGATTAGGGGCAAGTGACATGCGAATTATATTTAAACACATAATGCCAAATGCAATGGCCCCTGTTCTGGTCTCCGCAACACTGGGCATCCCTGGTGCAATCTTGACAGAGGCAGCCCTGAGTTTTTTAGGCATTGGGGTGCAACTGCCTACACCAAGCTGGGGAAACATGCTTACTGCAGGAAAGGACAACTTAGATATTGCTTGGTGGTTATCTGTATTTCCTGGACTGGCTATTTTATTTACCGTGCTTGCCTATAACCTTTTGGGTGAAGGCATCCAGGATGCATTAAACATAAGGGTTGGGTGAAGGTACCCCTTAGTTACTCCATCCTAAAGCTGGCGTATGCCCTTTACATAGATAATTTGATTTTCAAAATCAATGTAGTCGATCTCTGCTACTGTAGTAGGCCTTTCTAAACTGTGGGCAAAATTTGGGTCTAAGGGGTCTACATAAAAATTTATGCCACTGTATTCAAACTCACAGTATCCAGAGTCTTTATCAAAATAACTTAATTCTGCCTTGTTCATCTTACACTCCTTTTTTAAGGCTAATTGTCAATTTAACGCTACTTACTGCAAAGTCTAATGACAGTCCGATAAGTCTCTTCTATTTTGCATTTTTCAACTTGCATTCTTTGTTTTGCATTGGGCATATATGTCCTCTAGATTATGAAACCTCTTTCATAAATCCTTTTAATTTCCCTTCCACCATCTTTTTGATCTCTCCTAGTCTTTCTTTACTGGTAGCCTCAAACCTCAATACCAGAACAGGCTGGGTATTGGAGGCCCTAACCAGCGCCCAGCCATCATCAAAAACAATCCTCACCCCATCTATAGTGATAGAGTCATAATGTTTACTAAAATAAGACTGTGCCCTTTCAACTACCTTAAACTTGATTTCCTCAGGACATTCGGTTCTGATCTCTGATGTAGAATAAAGTTTAGGCACGTCTGCCAAAATTTCACTGAGTTTTTGCCTGTTGTCAGTCAATATCTCCAGTAACCTCAGGCAGGCATAAACTGCGTCATCGAATCCAAAATATCTATCTGCAAAAAATATATGACCACTCATCTCCCCTGCAAGTAGTGCCTTTTCCTCTTTTAATTTATTTTTTATAAGTGAGTGTCCAACCTTCCACATAATGGGCTGCCCACTGTGTTTTTTGATATCGTCAAAGAGAAGCTGGGAGCACTTTACCTCACCAATAATCTTTACTCCTGGATTTCTTTTTAAAATATCTCTTGAAAAGATCATTAAAAGTTGATCTCCCCACAAAATATTGCCGTTTTCATCTACTACTCCCAATCTATCCCCATCCCCATCATATGCAAAACCCACATCTGCCTTAACTTCTCTTACCTTTTCTATCAAATCCTTTAGATTCTCAATCACAGTGGGATCTGCAATGTGGTGAGGAAAGCTTCCATCTACCTCACAATAGAGAGGAAATACCTTACAGCCCAGGTCTTTAAGGATATTAGGGGCAGTTATCCCTGTTACCCCATTTCCTGCATCTATTACTACCTTTATAGGGCCATGAATTTTTATATTTTCCTTTAAAAAATTGAGATAATCTGGAATGATTTCATAAGAATCTATTCTACCAGAGCCTTTTTCATAATCTGCATTTTCTATAAGGGTCCTTAAAGCCTGAATCTGTTTGCCATAAATGGTCTCTTTTCCTACACAAATCTTAAAGCCATTGTACTCTGGCGGATTGTGACTACCAGTTACGGCAATCCCACCCTCTTTATTAAGATGAAAAATGGAAAAATAGACTACAGGGGTGGGGCAGAGCCCAATGTCTGTAACATTACATCCTGTGCTTAATATCCCTTTTATTATTGCCTTTTGGAATGCTTCAGAACTCTTTCTCCCATCACGTCCGATCGCTACATCTTTAAATCCAGAACGCTTCACATATGTTCCATAGGCCTTACCTAAGTGTTCTACTACAATCTCTGTCAAGTCTTTTCCTACTATCCCCCTTATATCATATTCTCTAAAGATTACAGGATTGACAGAAATCACTATTTACCTCCTTATCTTCTCAAATAGTTAAATAGTTAATTCTCAAGTCGTCAATTCTTAAACCAGTCAATGATTTGACAATTTTTAATTCAACCATTTAACGAATCAACTAATCACGATTTAACAAATCAACGGCCTTTCTTAAATTCCCTTACACGAAAATGGATCTCTTTTACATAGTCTCCATTTAGAAATCTTTGGCAATCCTCAAGTATCTTATGTTTCATAAACTGCAATTGGGTATTCCAAGTAGGGTCGCTAACTAACACTACCAACCTTCCACCTTTAAGGCTCAACGGAAGGCTACACTCTACTAATTCACTTCCTACGATTTTTGACCAATTTTTTCTCAGGGTCACAACCCTCCATACATTGGCCAGAACAGTAGACTCTTTACTTAAAATAGTGCCTATAGATGTAAATGTATCTTCTTGCATGAACCTAAAAAAACAATCTTAAAAAAAGGTAACCCAAGATTAAAGTAATTGCAAAACCTGTAGTCACCAGATTAAGGTATTTCTCAATAAAACCTTGAATTTTCATACCTGTAAAGTAAATAATAGTGCCTACAAGAAAAAATCTGGCCCCACGGGCAACAATAGAAGCTATTAAAAAGGCAGCAAAATTTATGTTAAATAGACCTGCGCTGATAGTAAAGAGCTTATAAGGAAGTGGGGTAAAACCCCCTAGGAAGGTAGCCCACACATCGTAGCTCTGATACAAACTTTGCACTTGCAAGTATTTCTCAGATAACCCATAAAATTGAATGATGTGTTGTCCTACACTTGCCATAAACTGCCAACCAATCAAATAACCAATAATACCACCCAGTATTGAGCCAACTGTCGAGACAAAGGCATAGAAAAAGGCCCTTGTAGGAGCTGCTATCCCCATAGCAATTAACAATATATCAGGAGGGATAGGGAAAAACGAAGATTCTGCTAAAGCGATAAAAAACAAGGCCCAGACAGCATGAGGGGTTTTAGACCAATTTATTGTCCATCTGTAAATGCTTTTTAGCACTACTCCTCCATCCAGCCCCGTTAGATAACAAAATAAACTCAACGTTAGATATTTATTCTATCTCACGGGGCCAGCCAAATTCCCCTACTAGGGGGACAAAACGGCAACCTCCTAAATCAATCTTTTTTATCGCACCATCAGGCTGTTTAATAATTTCATAAAGTGTTTGTGCATAACGGCTGCCTACAGGGATCACCAACCGCCCTCCTTTATCCAGTTGTTCAATATAGGTTGAAGGGATATCGGGTGCAGCAGCACTTACAAGGATAGCTTGAAAAGGTGCCACTTCTGGCCATCCCAATGTACCATCCCCTATAGAGTAAACCACATTAGAATAACCTAATTCACTTAGTATCTCTTTTGCCTTTGCACATAAAACATCTATACATTCTATAGTATATACTTCACTTGCCAGCTCAGCCAAAATAGCTGTTTGATAACCAGAGCCTGTACCAATCTCTAGCACCTTTTCCTCTTCTTTCAATTCTAAACTGGTAGTCATAAGTGCTACTATATAAGGCTGAGAAATAGTTTGTCCTTCCCCAATAGGGAGGGGATAATCGTAGTAGGCCTGATCCCAAAATGCCTTATCTACAAATAAATGTCTTGGTATTTTAAGCATGGCATCCAAAACCCTTTCATCACTTATTCCTCGGGCCTTGATTTGCTCCTGTACCATTCTTTTTCTGGCAGATATGTAAAATTCATCCACTTTTTTATAATTAATCGAGTTTCTTATATCGGGTATCCTGCAGTTTTATCCTTTAAGCATTTTAATAATCTCTGTTAAAAACATAGGTAAGTCTTCTGGCTTTCGAGATGTAACTAAATTCCCATCTACTATTACCTCTGCATCAACAAACTTAGCCCCTGCATTTTCTAAATCATCCTTTATGGCAAAAAAGCCTGTAACTGTTTTTCCTTCTAACATCTTGGCTGAAACCAATACCCAACCACCATGACAGATAGCTGCAACTGTTTTCCCCTTTTTGTAAGCATCCTCTACTAGATTTACCATCTCTGGATAACGTCTTATAATATCTGGGGCATAACCTCCAGGAATTATGATGCAGCTATATTCTTTAATATTTATTTGATCAGCACTGGCATCTGAAACTATAGGATAGCCATATTTCCCTTTATAGGTCTGCCCTGCCTCTGGCCCTACCACTGTGACTTCGGCCCCAGCCTCTTTTAAACGCAATATAGGGTACCAGACCTCTAAATCTTGGTATAAGTCTGCCACCAATACGATAACCTTTTTCCCTGCTAATTGCATTTTCCCTCCATCTTTAATAGTGTTTTTACTTCATCATCACTAATCTCATGCCAAAATTGATAAACACTTGCCACAGAAAAGTGTGGGTGACGACGCACATCAGGACAAACAATCTTATAAACCAAGGGGAAGATCTTTCTAAAGGCATACCCAGAGGCTATGGGAACAGCCACTATAATGGATTTTGGCCGGTATTTATTTATTATAGAAATGGCTGCCTCCATAGTAACACCCGAAGCTAAGCCATCGTCTACTAAAATTGTGGTCTTATCTTTAATGTGTGGAAATTCATTTTTTATTCCATATTTTTCTAAGCGCTCTTTGATCTTTTTTAGCACATTTTTAACCAATTCTTGAATCCTTTCCTCAGAAAGTTTTAACTCATCTATCAAAGCTCTATTTAGGATGAGTGTGTTATCATGCCCAATGGCCCCAAATCCTGCCTCTGGATTCTGGGGGATGGGTATCTTTTTTACAATAATTAGCTCTAAAGGACAGTTCAGTGTCTTAGCAATTTCCAGACCTACAATCACCCCGCCATTTGGGATAGCCAATACTATAGGGTCTATTATATCTTCCTTTAATAATTTTTGAGCAAGGCATTCCCCTGCATCTTTTCTGTCTGTGTATAAAATCATGCTAGCATTTTATCACAGGAGAAGAGAAAGTCCAAGCATTTTTAAACCAAAATATGGAGTTATTCCTTGTTGAAAAGTGTGCCCTATTTTTGCAAATAGGGTCTGGGGCAAAACCCCAGCGTAAATGGCGTTTATTTCATAATCTGGGTTAATTCATTATATTACAGTAAGCCGCGTATTTAATAAATGAGGGCTGCTTCCTCCTTTATTTTTAAAATAGACCAAAATTCCATATAGATTTAAACGAGACATTCGATTTGTTGACAGGCCGAATTCTTTATGCTAAACCAATTTGTGCATGCACAAATCTAATACACCAAATAAAATTCTCCTTATATAAAAAGGGAGGAAAAATGAGAAAGGTTTGGGTCTTTGCCCTGATTTTCTTTATTTTGGCTGGTTCTACTTGGGCTAAAAACCTTGGAGAGACCCCGAACCAAAAGCTTCCTAATATCTCCCAATATGAGAAGATCAGACAACGTGTGATTGTTCGGTACCGGTCCACAAGGACAATGGACCGCCTGCTTTCAGATAGAAAGATTCCAAGTCCTATTAGAAAGAAATTCAGGAGATTCGCCATGATGGCTACTGACCTCTCAGAGGAAGAGGCGGCTGTCCTTGCCACGGACCCGGATGTGCTGTACATCGAGCCGGATATTACCTTTTATCTCGACAACCGTTCCTATTATCGCCATCTGTCAAAAAAGCTTCGCAAGGGCCGATTTTATGATCCTATGGCCAGTTTTGGTTACCAATGGGCCAGCCCTATAGAAGAATATCAGTATAACCTAGCCAACATGGGGGTGACCAAGGCCTTCCACGACGCAGGATACCTGGGCCAGGGCATCAAGGTAGGGGTCATCGATACAGGAATCGACGGGCATCATCCCGACCTGGATCTTGCCAAAGGATTAATGCTCACTGGAGGTATTGAAACCTCCGATAGCAACGATGTGTTCGGTCATGGAACGCATGTTGCCGGCATCATCGCTGCCAAACGCAATGGCTTCGGCATAGTGGGTATGGCCCCGGAGGTAGAACTTTACAGCCTGAGGGTCTTCACGAATATGGGGACTGCAACCCTGTCCAATGTCATCGATGCAGTTCAGTGGGCCATCGATCACAAACTACATATCCTGAACATGAGCTTTGGCACAACTCAATACTCCGAGGCCTTCAGGGAGGTCTTGGAGTGTGCCTATGATGCAGGCATTCTCCTGGTGGCTGCTGCCGGCAATGCTGGCCCTAGTGTCGACAACGTAGAATACCCTGCCAGATACGACATGGTCGTCGCCGTCTCAGCGATCGATGAAGATAATGGGATTGCTGACTTTTCCAGCCAAGGGCCTGCCATCGAGGTTGCCGCACCGGGTGTGGACATCTTGTCCACTTTCAATACACCCCCTTACTACGAGTACCTTTCTGGTACTTCCATGGCCTGCCCCCATGTGGTCGGATTGGCAGCACTAATTATGTCCGCCAATCCAGGAATCTCCAATGAAGAGGTCCGCAGGCGCCTTTCCGCCTTTGCCAAGGATTTGGGCCCAGCAGGCAGGGATTCGGCCTACGGATGGGGGATACCTCAGGTTGATAGGGATCCTTCTTCTCCAGATAAGTTTGCCCCGGTTGCAGTAGCTGGGGGGCCTTACCAGGCTGCTGTGGGAGATCCAGTGCACTTTTTAGCCACAGGCACCCTGGATATGGACGACAACTTCTTGAGCTATGAATGGGACTTCGGCGATGGGAATATAGGCCAAGGGCCATATTCAGAGCATGTTTATCAAGAACCCGGAGATTATATGGCAACCCTTACCGTATGGGACCAGGATGGCTTGGAGGGAGTAGCACAGACTCAAATTTTGGTGCATGCTGGTGTCAAGAAGGCAATTTGTATTAACACTATGGATGAGAATGTTGTTTATTTGAGGGATTATTTGAGGGAACCAAGTAGGACCCACTTATACCGAAAGGTAACGACAGGGAGGGAACCAGAAAAATAGTATCACAGTATGATACACTTTGCCATATCACAAGATAAGGACATCTTTCTACTATCAGTGGACTTAGTCCTCACCGACGACACATCAGATATGCCGGGAAGTGCCATTAAACTCCTTTCGGCAAGTCGGAGATGTATGGTCTATTTTTGATGCTGGATGGAGAAGGTGTAGTTAGGTTCAGCATACTCCACCTCAGGCAGGGCGCTGTATTTTTCCACCATTCCCTCCACGCTCTCCGCTTCTGGAATTTGGAGGACATGGATCCTGACCGTCCGGATTACCTTCACTAACTCTGTCCCCATTCGACCATTAATCTCTTCAATCCGCTCTTCAGAAACCCCCTTTTTGAACTTCACCAAGATCTCATTCTCTTTATAGACTCCCCTCTGGGAATGCCCTCCTTTCTCAATCCCCCATATAATTTGAAAGCTTAAAATCAATGTGGTTATAAGAAAAATTGACGTAACTTTCATATTAGGCTCCCCTGTGACTTTCTCTCATTCTTTTTCTGCTAAAACAAAGTAGAGTTTTTCCTTATCAATATATTTTTTGATAACAAAGGAAAAATTTTTTAAAAAGGCATCTATTTCATAAAAATCTGGTAAGTGGTTTAAAGGAAATGGGACTGAATCTTTAAGCTTTGAGACAAATAGGCGCCCTTCGGGATGGGAAATTACGATTTTCCCTCCTTTTCTAAACATTCTATAAAGATTTTTTAAGGCAGATGGCTTGTCACCAATGTTTGGCCAAACAGCATTAAAAAATGCTATATCTATAGAAGCATCTGGTAAGGGCAAATCCTTTACATCTGCTTGATAGGTTTTGACCTCAGGATATTTCTCTTTTAGCTTTTCCAACATTTTTAAGGACAAGTCACAGGCAATTATTTCCTTTGGTTTGTATTTAAGGATATAGGGAATTACGGCCCCTGTCCCTGTTCCCACATCTAATACTGTAGATGTGCTCTTTATTTCTGCTAGAGAAACAATAGAGGCTAGCCTCCTTTCCACCTCTTTAGGCAATGGCTTTTCAAAAATATCTACAACATTGTTGAAAAATCTTCTTTGCATCTCATTATATTCCTGTAGATCTGCTATTTTCTGGGAAAAATCTAAAAGCCCCCTTTCCTCAAGCTCGTCTATAATTTCAGTAATACTAATAGGTCTCTTTTTGGTCATCTCAGTTTTAATGTACCAAATTTTCTTACAAGATGCCATATTACTGGGACCTGGTAAAAGTCCAATGGACAAAATAGAATTGGTATAAAAAGGGAATTTCAATGAAAAAGCATACCTTCCAGATCCAATTCTTTATCCTTCAGTTTGTCAACAAAATATGGTTTTGAGAGAACTTCTTCAAACTCGATGATTATCCCAGATTATGCATATATGGCGATAAGTAGTTTTCGAAAAAGCAATTTAATTTCTTAAAAAAGCTAGCAAGAGTGCCTCTTTTGTGTTATAAAAT
>Ga0190286_1000481_pt1 | contig 16381 bp, 18 predicted proteins | sample 48691834_MG_FD_183241 | JGI IMG/M metagenome (GOLD analysis project Ga0190286, IMG submission 183241) | Hydrothermal vent microbial mat bacterial communities from Southern Trench, Guaymas Basin, Mexico - 4869-18-3-4_MG | ecosystem: Environmental > Aquatic > Marine > Hydrothermal vents >... | reverse complement strand
AGGTACTTTAGCGATAGAAGAGCAAGCTGAGAAGGACGTCACCCCCGGTACTACTTCTACCTCATCCACAACGTCTTTGAAAAATTCCAGAAATCGGTAGAATGTGGAATACATGCTCGGATCCCCAAGCGTGACGAAAGCCATTGTTTCACATCCCACCCCTTTTCCCAGGACTTCTTCTCTCGCCTTTTTCCAATAGAAGTCCAATTTAGCTGAGTCTTTTGTCATCGGGAACACCGGTTCAACAACCCTGAGTTCGCTTTCTCTCTCTTTTATAATTTCCTCAATCGTGAGCAAAGCCAAACTCTTCTTATCCTTTCTCGATTTCGGAGCAACTATCATATCCACTCCCTTGAGTGTTTTATAAGCTTTCAATGTGAGCAGTTCCGGGTCTCCCGGTCCCACACCTATTCCGTAAAGCTTATGGATTTTCATTTCCTGTCCCCATAGATTAAAAATACGGGATAAGAAGGAGCAAGGGCAGTTTTTCCTCCCAGGTCCTTTCCTTTATTCAAGCAGATATTTAAAACTTCTGGGTCGATACCTCTGCTTTTCAATACTTTTATAGCTTCCACCACGGTTTCAAGCCTGACGGCGGCGATGATCATTCTACCTCCGGGCTTCACGTTTTTGAACACGTTATTAACCGATTTTTCCAGATTATCGGTTCCGCCGAAGAAGACCACATCAAAACTGTCGGATAAATTAATATTTTCCATTTCGCCTGCGATAAGCCGAATTTTGTCATTCAATCCGAATTTTTCTATGTTCTTCTTTGCGATCTCAAAATTCTCTTTGTCCTTCTCCACCGCTGTGGCATCGCAACCGAGCAATGCGAATTCGATAGAAACACTTCCCGAGCCTGTGCCAACATCCAAAATCCTTTCATTCCCTCTTATCCTTGCTTTTGATACAATAATCGCGCGGATTTCTTCTCTCGTCAGCCCCGCTTTTGACCTTGAAAAGAGGTTATCAGGTATTCCCGGTGATTTAGATAGCCTGTTCATTCTTGTTTATTCCTCCGTTCATTTATTCTCAGTATTTTCTCCCTTCGCCTCTCCAATCGTCAGAGGATAAGGATTTCATATTGGTAGTTTATCCCCCCTCCTATGTATTTAGTCGGCGAAAGTTATTTATATACCCTTGTTTTTAGAGAATATCGGGAGGCAAAAAAGAAAAATGAAAATAAAAAAGATAGAAAAACTGCTTATCTTTGTGAATTCAGGCATGGACAGACCTTTCAACCAGTATGCAAGCTACGCAATTGCTTTTACGGCAAAGAAAATCCATAACATTCCCGACGTTATGGTGTACTATGGACCGCAAGGCGTAGAAGTAGCGAAGAAAGGAAACCTGGCGAAATTAGCATTCTCGGAAGACGTGAAGAAACTAATTGCTGACCAGTTTGAGGGTTTAAAACCAGAAGACCTACCGGACAATCTGGAACTGATGGCGCGATTTGTAAAAGACGCTCTAGGGGTGAAAATCGGGTCGTGCGCGACGTTCCATGTCGTTAGTGGTTTCGCTACCTCGGTAGAAGACACGTCAAATATCGAAGATTTCATAATGCCCGTGAAAATTCCGGATGCGGTAGAAGCAGCACTTAGTGCAGACAAAATCCTGGTTTTATAAAAACCTATAAAAGCCCCTTTTTCTTTTTTCTTTTTTTTAATTCTCTCTTTTTTTATGAAAGAGTTATTGAAATCGAACAGAAAAAAATCGCAAATTATTTTAAGCGTAGTTGAATAGGTTAATAATAGAAGCGTTTAAACACAAGATATAGGGGTGAAAAAAATTGACAAAAGAGGAAAATAGAGCAGAAAGCGAAGAGGATATTGCTGTCGTTTTAATTGGACATGGGAGCAAACTGCCGTATAGTAAAGAAGTGATGGAGGAGTTTGGACGGAGAATAGAAATGCGAGGGATATTTAAAGCAGTAAGGGTCGCTTTTATGCAATTGAACTCGCCGAGCATTGAGGAGGCGTTGAGAAGTATTGCAAAAGACGGGATGAAGAATATAGTGGCATTACCCGTTTTTTTAGCAGACGGGGCGCATACCACGGAAGACATCCCAGAGAAGTTGAAAGTAGCCTTCGAAGGAGCCTGGGAAGAGATAGGCAGAGATGTAAAATTAACTTACGCAAAGCCGATAGGGGTAGATGAACGGATTGTGGACATATTACTGGACCGGGTAAAAGAAGCGATAGAAAAGTAAATCCCGAAACAAAGAGAGGATGCGGGGGGAGGGATTTGAACCCTCGTATCCCTACGGAACAGGATCTTAAGTCCTGCGCCTTTGTCCAAGCTCGGCTACCCCCGCTTGTTTATTTCCTCTTATTCTTTATTGGTGGCATTTATTAATTAATAAGACATTTCCTATTACTCAATTATGTGCGAGTCAAGCGTGCTACTGGAAAGAGGTGGAAGCAGAGAATTGTTGATGGAGGATATAGTACACGTAGAAGTTAATGGAGAAGATATAAAATTCACGGGAATATTAGGTGAGACACAAAACGCAAAAGGAAGGATAAAGGAAATAAATCTGATGAAGCATATAATTGTGATAGAGCCCTAATCTGCCTCCCAGCAGGCAATAAATCTTGCCCTTCTGCATGCACCCTTCAATCGCAGCGTAAATGATATATACTCTTTTATTTTACTCCGCCACCTTGAACTCCTCCATGCTTATCTCTCCTCCTTCGCGTTCCATCAACTTCTCCACTTTATATTCCGCCTCGTCTAACTTCTTATTGCAAAACCTGCACAACTCTATTCCCTCCTCGAATATCTTCAGAGAATCCTCTAAGGAAAGATTCCCTTCTCCTAACGTTTCCACTATGCTCTCCAACCTTTTCATCGCGTCCTCAAAAGTAATTGCTTCTCCTTTTTCTTCCATGCTACCTCATCCTTTTTAAGTTTCTCCACCAATTTTCTGGTATTTTTAAATTTGAATATTTCATTAAAATATTTGATCGTGTAACAACATCAGTTCACCTCAGCAGATATAATTTCCCATCATCATGTATATAAATTTTGAATACTTTGGTTTCTTTGGCATCTTATTTTAGCTTGATTTGAATGGATTGAAATAAATAGATAAAATGAACAATAAATAAATAAAAACCCATGGGTGAAATAAATGCCACCGCAGAAAATTAAGTCTGTGTATGAATATAGATACGTACCGTTTATTACGCTCTCAGAGCTAAAGCCACGTGTTTGGATTACGCTTTCCGGCTGCAACTTCAAATGTAAAGGATGTTTTAGTCTCGCTCGTGAACCCATAGGCGAGCCGATGAGTGTTGACGGATTAATAAACCTGGTGAAGAAATCGTCACGGGAATATTATGGAGATACGCCGCTGGAAGAAGCAGTAATAACAGGCGGTGAACCTACGCTAAACAGGCATTTTCTCGTGGATTTGGTCTCGCAGCTAAAAGAATTTATTGCAGAAGTGGTGCTTGACACGAATGGGTACCTTTTAGACGATGCTTACTTAGACGAGCTGATCGAAGCGGGTTTAACTGAAGTTATGTTTGATTTGAAGGCATGGGATGAAAAACTGCATGAATGGTACACCGGATACTCGAATAAAAGAATATTAGCGAATATAAGAAATGCGTATGGGAAGACAAAGCTCGTGGTGAACACTGTATATATACCGGGGATTGTAGATGAATCGGAAATAGAGAAGATAGCGAAGTTTTTATCGGAAATAGACAAGAAAGGAAAGATAGACTACAGAATAAATAGATACAACATGAATTTGAGCCACGAGAAAATATCAAGAAATCCGTATCCCGAGGAGATAGAGCGTGCTTATTCGATTGTTACTAAATATATGAAGAACCCGGTGATAGGTAAGAGTTGCGTGCGCGAAAGGAAAATAGAGGTAAAAAGAGGTTGGATAACGGTATTTCCAGATGGAACCTTGAAAAGGCGGACTTTGGCTGATTATAGGAAAGAGAATGAAAGAATGAAAATGAAGAGTGCTACTGTTGATGGTGATATGAAAAGCCATGAAAAAAGAGAAGTTGGCTAAAACGATGAGGTCGTCAGATTGATTATTATTTGAGCAATCACATAAAGTATATTATTTCTTTGGTAAAGCTTTCTTTTTGAAAGGAAGGTTTATGATAAGGAAATTCCGAATGTCGGACTTGGATGCGATTTTAAGAATAGAGAAGAAGGCATTCCCGAAGTCGCCTTACAGCCGATTTACTTTCTTATATTATGCATCTGCGTACGCTGATAACTTTCTGGTATATGTACTTGTGGATAAGGAAGAGAAAGTCGTTGGTTATATTATCTTTTACCCTGGCGGGCATATAGTGTCTATTGGAGTGCATCCCGCGTATAGGAGGCGGGGTATAGGGACTGAGCTTGTAGGAGAAGTTTTGAAAGTAACGAAAGGTAATGCGAGTGTAGAAGTACGTGAGAGCAACGAAGTAGCAAAGGAGTTTTATAAGCATTTGGGCTTTTCTCTCCGAACGATAATCCCAAAGTATTATGGCGATGAAGATGCACTGGTGATGATTCGGAAAGCCTCGTTATAAAGTTCGTAGTTATGGTTAATTTACTTTTCTTATCAATTGTTTCAATCCCCAAAACCCAGACAAAATTCATTTCCGGTTTTAACTCAGGAATTTAAGAGATAGAGGACTTACAAGAAAGCAATTTTAAACTTTCGATGAGTATTAAAAACTTTTGATGCTTTCACCCCCTTTTCCATTTCCCTCTCCTTTTCCTTCTCGAAGTCTATGGCAAGCGATATCCTATGGCAGAATGTAGCCTCTTTTTGTTGTATACGTCCTCTATAAAATGTGCGATATTATCTATGGCGTCTGAGAAGGTCTCATATTCATTGAGATATACCTCTTCATACAAATGCATTATCGTAGGGATTGCCCCGCGCAGACATGCTGATCAGAATTCCATGCGCTTTGAGACATCCGATATATTCTTCCGAGGCATATTGAACTCCTTGATCTGAGTGGTGAATCAGTCCCGCAGGTTCTCATTCCAGCGTGTTTCTATCACCATAGCCAGAGCTTTTAACGCCAGTTCTGTGTGAAGGCTTTTATCCAGATTCCATCCGATGCGTTTCCTGCTGAAAAGGTCCATGATTACTGCCAGGTAGACGATTCGCCGGATAGACGGATGTAAGTGATATCGGAAGTCCATACCTGATTCAATCGGGTTATCTTCAACCCCTTCACGAGATTGGGATAGACTCTAAGATTGTGCTCTGAATCGGTGGTTCTTGGCTTAAAATCCTTCTGAACGCAAAGGAGATTGTCTTCTCTCATGAGCCTGAGCACACGTTTATGGTTTACCGAATAACCACTCTGTATCCATATGCAGGGAATCCACGGCGATCCTCTGTATTTCGCTTCTAACGTCTATGTCCACTATGGCATTTACCTGCCCAATCTTCGGCTGCTGAGCTACTTATAGAACCCGCATCTGCTTGCGTGGCTCGATTTACTGATATTTGGCTTCCAGATTCAAGACTCTCTTTTATACCCGTGTTTGTGCCTCTTTTCTTTTCTCTTCCATGATTTTGCCTTCCAATACGGTCAATGCTTTTTTTAAAAACTCGTTTTCTGCGTATAACTACCCAACCAACCTTTCAAGTTCTGCCATCCTCGCTTGCTCTTTATATGTTCTTCCGTTGCCACTAAAGGCATTTTCCGGGTCCTTAAGGTATTCCTTCTTCTATTTCACCTTGAGGGAGGGATGTAGCTCGTTTTCACGTGACACATGGGCGATATTTTCTCCTTCTCTTCATATGTTGCACCCCCTTTCTTTTCATTTCTTATTTCTTAACTTACTGTCTACCTTTTAGGGGCGCACCCCAGTTTGTAACCCTAAATAATAACCTAATAAAATCGCCAAAATACCTCCGAATAGTGTAGCTAAGATGTTTACGTGATGTTTATTCAATCTGAACTGCGAAGTCCTTTTATAAAAGGATTTATCTTCAATGGTGGCGCCAAGAAAGCTGTCTATGATACAGCCTAAGAATCCAGACAGGAGGCAAACGCATGAGAGTAATAGAATAGTTCTCGTGGGTATTTGAAGGACAACCCAAAATGTAAGACCTGCAAGCGAAATCAGACACGAGCCGAGCACCGCGGCGCCAATACCCGGTAAACTAACGCCACCGTTTGTACCTACCGGCACTTTTTTGAGCGTTGTAATTAACCGCGGATTCCCCTCCGCCTGACCAATTTCAGTTGAAAATGTATCTGCGCACGCGGTAGCGACTGCGCCTGAAAAGCCGAGCAAGAAAATCGTGTTATGGCTCGGGCTGGAAACAGGGACAGCGTAGAGCACCGCGAAAATCAGTGGTGACAGCCCGTTGCCAAGTACGTTATTTATATCTCGCATACCCTTGTTACCTTCTGCAACGCCAAGCATGGCTTTTTTATTGTATTTGTATTTCGTAACTAAATTTCCGGACAGGAAGAATGCGAGCAGCACAAGCACACCGGCATAACCAAATTTGAATCCAAACGTTAACAAAATTATTACGCCAAGGATGAGCGTTCCAATAAAAGCAGAGGTGCTTATTTTACGCTTTATGTAGGCATAAAGGACGAGCCAAAATGCTACCAATAGGGTAAGCGCAGTTACAGTTACAGAGTGGTGCAGGTGCTCGCCGAATAACATGGCAAGTTTTGAATATAGTTTTGCTTTTTATAAAGCTTTTCTGCTTTTCTTAAATTAACGGCTTCATCCAACGTAAACCAAGATAACATTCTTCGGATTATGTCAATGACGAGGGTGCATTACCCATTTTTTAGAGAGAGGATAAAAAGATTTTAACAGCGGAGGGAAAGAAAAGATGACCATTGCATCTACACTTCTATAAACCACCCAATTTTAAATTTGGGTTATGACACATCTAAAAACCTTAATGGGAAGCAATATAAACAACCTATTTTAAAAATAAACCGTTAAAAACCATAGTCATGCAAAGCTCCTTATATTATACTTATACGCCTGCTTCTCCCCTTTAGCCGGCTTCGCTATCCAGCTTACCGAATACTTCGGCGGGTATTTTATGAAAAGGTGAACATCTCACTTTACCTTTTTATATTTATATACCCCTGCCATTTATAAGAAGTTAAGAGGGAAAAAATGATTGAGAAAAGAAAACAAAAGGAGGAAAAAAATGGCACAGGCAAAACCTGGTGATACTGTTAAAGTCCACTATACGGGTAAATTGGAGGATGGCACAGTATTTGATACTTCTGCTGACCGCGACCCTCTGCAATTTACAATAGGCGAGGGTCAGATAATCCCGGGCTTTGAACAGGCAGTGGTGGGCATGAATCCCGGCGAATCGAAAACCATTAAAGTCCTGACGAATGATGCATATGGTCCGCACCGTGAGGACATGGTGCTTGTGGTAGATCGAAACCAATTACCGGTAGACTTGATACCTGAGGTTGGTCAGCAGTTACAAAGCCGTCAGCAGGATGGTCAAATTATTGTAGTCACGGTGATTGCTGTCTCTGAATCGACCGTGACGGTAGATGCAAACCATCCGTTGGCTGGGAAAGACCTGACTTTTGATATCCAGCTCGTGGAGATCGTTTAATCGTTTCGTTGCTAGCTACATCCGAATATGTGACAAGCAGAGAAGTGAAGTGAATCAACCTCACTTCACGCCTCGTCCTTTTTTACCATAGCAATTAACGCCTGTAAACTTCTCCCGGTACGATTCCAATAACGGCGTCAGTTTACGTTCTGGTACTTCAATTTTCTTCAACCGGTCTTTAATTTCCGCATCGCTCAACCTAACATTTAACTTCCTGTTTGGAATATCAATCTCTATTATGTCCCCCTCTCTTATCGCGCCTATTACCCCACCGTTATATGCTTCCATTTCAATATGCCCAATACAAGGACCGGTAGTGGCTCCTGAGAATCTACCATCTGTGATTAGGGCCACCTTTTTATAGCCTGCACCCATTATCGCATCGGTTGGAGTCAACATCTCCGGCATTCCTGGTGCACCTGCTGGACCCTGGAACGGCAACACGATAACATCTCCTTCTGCAATCTTTTTCGCTTCTATCGCATCCAACAGATCTTTTTCGGTATAGAATACCTTAGCAGGGCCAGAATGAACCATCATCTCCTTTTCAACCGCAGTTTGCTTGATTATGGCGCTGTGTGCAATATTTCCCTTTAATACCGCTATGCCGCCTTCTGAAGAGTGTGCATTATCCAGAGTTCTTATAACCTCGTCATCCAGCACCTCACCTTCTTCTGCTATCTCCCGTATTGTGTTCCTGTTTACCGTTGGTGATTCTTTTAGCATGTCTTTCAAGCGGTTGAGCACCGCGGGAACACCTCCTGCACGGTCAACGTCTGCCATCTCATGAGTCCCCGCAGGGATTATCTTACATAAATTCGGCGTTTCTCGCGCTATCTCATCGAACATATCCACGTTAATATCTACGCCTGCTTCACGAGCTATCGTGGGGATATGCAAAACGGCATTTGTTGAGCCACCCATCGCCATATCCACCCTTATCGCATTCTCAAAAGCGTTTTTTGTCATTATATCCCCTGGCTTAACATCCTCTCTGACCAGCTCAACGATTCTCTTTCCAGTTTCATACGCCTGCCTTTTTTTCAGCGGGTCTAACGCCAGGGTTGTTGCGCATTTTGTCAGCGACATACCCAGTACCTCAGTAGCAATAGCCATTGTGTTTGCAGTATAAAGCCCGACACAGGAACCCGCACCGCAAGCGAGCAAAGGCAGCATCTCTCCTGCTTCCTTTTCCGTCATTATACCCCCTTTAACCTGACCAACGACACCAAATCCTTCAATGGGATGGTGCTTCTTTCCCTCAACGACATTTGCTTTCATTGGACCCCCGGTAAGTATAATTGCAGGTAAATCGAGACGAGCCGCAGCCATCAACATTCCCGGCGTGATTTTATCACAGTTTGTTACGCCTACCCAGCCGTCTAAAGAATGTGAAAGAGCCATTATTTCGATGTTATCTGCAATATGCTCTCTGCTTGGAAGTGATAGCCGCATTTCTACAAACATTGCAACGCCATCACAGACACCGGGAACGCCCCATTCCAATGGAACTCCTCCTGCATCTCTAACCCCTCGCTTTACTTCCTGCGTTAGTTCATTCAGGTGAATATGCCCAGGAATAATGTTATTGTAACTGTTTGCAACACCAATAAATGGTTTGTCCAGGTCAAAATCTTCTTCCTTTAGTCCGGCGGACATCAATAATGCGCGGTGTGGTAAGGTTTCTATCTTCTTCTTTAATATGTCTGAACGCATGGGGAATCACTGCCTATTTTTTACCTCCTTCTCTTCTGTTTCTTCCTCTTCGTCCACTATCTTAGCATATCTCTCCACGAATTTTGCGCTGGGCTGTTGTGTCTGATAGATCCATCGCCTACCCGGACCTGCTGCCGTTATTTCATGTTTTAAACCACGGCCACGACCCTTCATCTCCAATTTGGAAAGCGAAGCTATCTCTGAAAGTAAACTATCAATCGCTTCGATAACGTTTTCGTTCTCTCCAACATCCCTCTCAACTGTTATGGTCTTCTCAGCCAGAGGAAAAGATACTTTTACTTTTGTGGGCATCTTTTATTTTATTTCTATTATATCAAACTATTATTTATTTCTTTTCTTAGTTCCCTTTATAATAAACAGACTTGCATACCTCTTATCTTGTGTATCAAATATTTTTTCTCCATTAATGCCCAAGAAATGGTTAGTTTGAATATTAAAACGCCGTCCAATGTAATCGGCCATTGCTCCAAGGTTTTTATTTTTCATTCTTCTAAAATAAGAACCCTGTTTTGAATAATGGGTTTTGAAATACATGGATTCTGGATTTAAGACCATCGCAATTAATTTTCCCTCGGGCTCTAAAACTCTAACTGCTTCTTCTATTGCACCTTTATAATCATCCATAAATTCCAAACTTGTAACATAAAATAGAGCATCAAAAGAAGCGTCAATGAAAGGTAATCGGGTGGCATCAGCAAGGCAATAAAGGTTCGTTGTTCTTGCTCTCGCAGTTTCTATCATTTCTTTGCTCATATCAACCCCAATTATGTTTAGTTCCGGCAATCTTTCTTCAAACGTGCCTATGCCGCAACCCACATCCAGAATTCTCCGCCTGCCTTCTAACTCGTTTCTGAGATACTCTGCTTCTTTAGCCATGAGACTGACTCCGAAGCTGCTTTCACAAAATCTGATATATTTTTCTAATACACCAACCATAGCTATTTTTATCTTAAGATTTTAATAATGCACTATATTAATTAGTTAAATTTAAGTTATACTATAAAAGGGGCAAAAGGTAAAAAGAGAAATGACAAGAGAGAAGCTAAGCGGTGCGGAAATAGTGGTAGAGGAGTTGAAGACAGAAGGAGTAGAAGTTGCTTTTGGAATACCAGGTGGAGTTCTGTTAGACCTGTACGATGTGCTCGACAGGGAAGGGGCAATAAGGCATATATTGATGAGGCATGAGCAATGTGCGGCACACGCCGCTGACGGCTATGCACGTGTGTTGGGTAAAACAGGCGTTTGTATCGCCACGTCGGGTCCCGGTGCCACGAATCTCGTTACCGGACTGACGAATGCTAATATGGACTCTTCTCCAGTAGTAGCATTAACAGGACAGGTGCCGACCTCTGTAATAGGCACCAATGCATTCCAGGAAGCCAGCACCTTCACCATCACCATGCCCATCACAAAACATAACTTCCTCGTAAAGCGAACGGAAGATTTACCTAAGGTCATCCATAACGCCTTTTATATTGCCAATACCGGAAGGAAAGGAGTTGTTTTGGTTGACCTGCCAAAGGACATCTTAGCAGGCGAAGCAAAGGTGAATTTACATCCAAAGGAGACTTTTGCTGGCTATAAGCCGAATATAAAGCCAAATCAGGTGCAAATAAAGAGAGTGGTTGAGATTTTAGCAAAGGCGGAACGCCCACTTATTCTGGCAGGCGGTGGTGTTATCAGTGCGGGGGCAACGGAAGAGCTACGGCATTTAGCTGAATTTCTTGGTGCGCCCGTAATAACAACGCTTATGGGTAAAGGAGCTATTCCAGAGAATCATCCTTTCTGCCTGGGCATGGCAGGGATGCATGGACAGGTCTATGCGAACAGAGCGATTAACGAATGTGATGCCCTGCTTGCCTTGGGGACAAGATTCAGCGATAGAACCACTGGCTGGCAATTAGACCAGTTTGCTCCGGATGCCACACTAATACATGTGGACATAGATACCGCAGAGATAAACAAGAACCTACCGGTGGACATTCCGATTGTGGGAGATGTAAAACTAGCATTGTCGGCAATATTAGCGTTGCTGGCGAAAAAGAGAAAGAAGAAAAGTGAGAGCGAATGGGAGAAGAGAATAAAAAAGATGCATGAGGCATGTGACTCGTGTGTAGGAGATATACCGAAGGAAGGGGCGTCGGTATCAGAGATATTAATAAAGGAAATCAGCAGAATCCTGGATGACGATGCAATCGTCACGACAGAAGTGGGGCAGTGTCAGATGTTTGCAGCGCATTATTACATGACGAGGAAGCCCCGCACGTTTATATCCTCTGGCGGGTTGGGGACGATGGGATTTGGATTCCCCGCAGCAATAGGGGCGAAGGTTGCTGCTCCGGATAAGAAAGTCGTGGACTTAGCAGGAGACGGAAGTTTTTTGATGACCTGCCAGGATCTGGCTACCTGCGTTGAGAACGATATACAGGTGGTAGTGTGCATCTTTGACAACAGGTATTTGGGAATGGTAAGGCAGTGGCAGGAACTGTTCTATGAAAAGAAATATGCTCAAACAGGTTTGGGGATCTCGCCGGATTTTGTTAAGCTAGCAGAAGCATTTGGCTGCTATGCTGAGCGGGTAAAAAAGCCGGAGGAGCTGCAGGATGCTTTAAATAACGCATTCGATTCAGGAAAACCCGCAATACTTGACATGATTGTGGGCAAGGAGGATAAGGTACTGCCTATGATCCCTCCTGGTGGTAGTATAATCGGAATGATAGGAACGGAAAGATGCAAACACATATAATTTCGTTATTGGTGGAGGACAATCCAGGCGTTCTAACCAGAATGTCAGGCATGTTCACCCAGCGAGGAATCAATATTACCTCGCTTACGGTTTCACCATGTGAGAAGGAAGGGTTATCAAGGATGACGGTGGCGATTAAAGGTTCCGAGAGCGAATTGGAGAAGGTGAGGAAGCAGATAAGCAGCCTGATAGAAGTGATAAAAGTAGTGAATTTGGGCAAGAAGGATGCGATTGTCAGAGATTTATGCTTGCTGAGGGTGCATGTAAAGGATTCAGGAGCTCGTTCTGAGGTGATGCAGCTTGCGGAATCTTACGGAGCGAAAATAGTAGATGCAGCTTTAGATTCAGTAACACTGGAACTTACAGAAGAGCCTGAAAGGATAAACAGGTTTGTTGATTTAATGCGACATTTCGGCGTGAAGCAGTTGTACAGAACCGGGGTTACAGCTATTGGCATAGAAGCAGGCTTAGAGAGGTAGGCTACGTTAGAAAAAGAAGGAGAAAAAGAGATGGAGATAGAAGAACTGTTAGAGATTTCGTCGGAGATAAGGGATTCTATAAGAAAATACATTTCAGAAAACATTGACTATGGCGAGATAATAGTAAGAAGAGAGCGCGATGTGACGAGAAAGATAGACATGTTTGCAGAGAAAGCGTTAGAGAATGCCTTGAGCAGTCGCAATATGTGTGCGAGGATAGTATCAGAAGAATTAGGCGACCATGTATTCCCGAAATGGGGTGAACCGAAATTCACACTTATTTTCGACCCTATTGACGGGTCCACAAATGCTATTCTTGGCATACCGGTCTTCTGCTCCTCCATTGCTTATTCACCGAAAACAGACCATGTTACTTTTAACGATGTTCAAGCGAGCGTGGTTGCCTCCATCTACGGGAGGACGTATTATGCAGTAAAGAGCGAAAATGCATTTGCTGATGGTAAGAAACTGCCTCGTAATGTGAGAGGAAAGACAAAACAAGTTCTCTCTATTTACACTTATGGTGCAGATTTGATACCCGAAGGGTTGATACAATTTCAAAAAGAGGCAAAAAAAGTGATAGTCCGTGTGCTGGGCAGTATTGCAGCAGAGATATGCCTAGTTGCAGAAGGTGTAATAGATGCAGTAATAGACGTGCGTGGCTTAATAAACGGTTATGACATTGCAGGTGCCGCTCTAATCTTAAAAGAAGCGGGAGGAGTTATAACGGATATAAGGGGAAAGGAGCTAAAAAGCGAAGTAGGAAAAACGCAAAATATTTCGCTTATTGCTGCTTTGGAGCCTGAAATGTATAACAAAATGCTCGATATGGTGGTTTGATGCATTTTTGTTAGAACCACAAGATTACGCGTATTTTGTTATCTACGTGACACCGGATAAAAAAAGCGAAACCACCTTATATCAATTTAGACAAATATATACAGGCGACAAAAATGTCAGAAGAAGAGATACATAAATTGAGAGCGGAAGGCATGGCAAGTATGCAAGATACCCCTGTCAAGAGGAAGATGGAAATAATTGATATTTTAGCGACATACGGAGAGAAAGGGATACCGGCCATACAGGATATTTTAAACAACGCAATGTCTCCAACAACTGCAAACTATGCCACGGATGTTCTTAAGAGACTTAAGAAGGAATAAACATCCTGGAAAGTTGTAAGACCAACAGAATAGTAAAGTAAGGAGAAATAGTAGGGGGATGCTTCCTACTGTTTCTCCACAACTTTTTTCTATAAATTACTTCTATTCTAATTTGTTTGAACCGCTTTTACGATTCCTGATTCCACCTCTAAGCCTCTATATTTTTGATATTTAAAAGGCTTTCCAGAAATCTTTTCACTTTGAAATTGAAACATGAAGAACTATACAAAATAAAAACACTAAACAGAGAAAAAATCGTAAAATGCGAATAGCGATATTGAAGAGGGATAAGTGCCAGCCGCGGAAATGCGAGTATGAATGTATAAAATACTGCCCGATGGTGCGCACAGGAACGGAGACGATAGTTCTGGGTAGCGATGGCAAACCGGTAATATCGGAGGAGTTATGTGAGGGATGCGGGATATGCATAAAAAAATGCCCCTTCACCGCCATTTCTATAATCGGCTTGCCTGAGGAGCTTAAGGGTGAAGAGACGCACAGATATGGCAAAAATGGGTTTGTCCTTTATGGGATGCCGATTCCAAAACCAGGTAAAATAGTGGGGCTGATCGGTGAGAACGGCACAGGGAAGAGCACGACAATTAAAATATTATCCGGATTGCAAGTTCCAAACCTTGGCAAAGAGGGATCTGAGGCAGAAACGGGCTGGAATGCGATAATAAAGAAATATGCCGGTTCTGAGTTGCAGAATTACTTCGATAAGCTGTCAAAAGGGAAAGTAAAAATGGCATATAAGCCGCAGTACGTGGACGCAATTCCTGAATTTTTTCGGGGCAAAGTTCAGGAGTTATTGGAAAGAACAGACGAAAAAGGAGTATCAAAACGGCTTGTGAAAGCTTTTGAACTCGAAAAGGCGTTAGGGAAGGATTTAAAAGAGCTGAGCGGAGGCGAACTGCAAAGGGTCGCTGTCATAGCTACCATAATAAGAGATGCAGATTTTTACTTCTTTGACGAGATAACGCCTTATCTGGATATTTATCAACGCGTGGGGGTGGCAAAAGGGATAAAGGATGTTTTGAAGGATAAAGCAGTGGTTGTTGTAGAACATGACCTTGCTATCCTTGACATGCTTGCTGATTATGTGCACCTCTTGTACGGTAAGCCCGGTGAGTATGGCGTTGTAACAATGCCAAAGAGCACGAATAGAGGAATAAACGAATATTTGAGTGGGTTCTTACACGCGGAGAACGTTCGGATACGCGATAAGCCAATAGAATTCAGCGCGCATCCACCGAGGGAGAAACAAAGAGAAAGAGGCGTATTCATTGAATATGGCGGGTTTGAGAAGAAATATGACAGGTTTGTATTGGGTGTAAAACCAGGGAGGATCGAGAAGAGGGAAATATTGGGTATCGTGGGAAGAAATGCCATTGGTAAAAGCACGTTTGTGAAAGTATTAACAGGCGAAATAAAGCCGACAACCGGGAAGATATCGTTTGATATTACCGTCTCTTACAAGCCGCAGTATATAAAAGGCGAGTTGGATATGCGCGTGAAGGATTTCATTTATTCGCTAAAAGGGGGATTAAGCGAAAACGATATCATTGAGGTATTAAACCCATTGGGAATATCAGAATTAGAGGAGAAGAACATAAGAGAGCTCAGCGGTGGTGAATTACAAAGCGTGGCAATAGCTGCTTGTTTTTGCCATGATGCATCTTTGTATATGCTGGATGAACCGTCAGCGCATCTTGATGTGGAGCAGAAAGTAAGGCTGATAAAGACTGTCAGACGGTATGCGGAGCGTAGAGATGTATCAATGCTGATTGTTGATCATGATATATATTTAATAGATTTGTTGAGCGATAGGTTGATGGTCTTTGAGGGTGAACCAGGCGTACGGGGAGAGATAAGAGGGTGTTTCGGGATGCGAGAAGGGATGAACATGTTTTTGCAGGATTTAGGTGTGACTTTCAGGCGAGATGAATCTACGCTTCGTCCAAGAATAAATAAGATAGGTTCGACAAAGGACAGGGAACAGAAGAAGCGTGGACGGTATTATTATTTGTGACATCGCAGGGGTCGTGCGATTAACACGGAAGTCACTGCTTTGCCTATAGAAATCATCGCAGCGAATTGCCTCCCGCCATCTCAGGCTGCAAGTTCTCTCACCTTTTGGATATTTTCGATATCTCCTCTCCGACTATCAACAGGAGTCTCAAGGGCTCTTCACACCAGAATCCAAGAGATGGAGGGCTTTTTAAAATTCGTTCCGGTTACTCTAACCCTGATAAGCAAAGAGGATATAGGAAAATACTGCAATGGTGTCAATAGAGAGGAAACAAAAAGGATCCGGTGCAGGTGGCAAGAGAGAAGATCACAGTCCGGACGCAGTAAGGAAGTATTGCCAGGAGTTTAATAAGGTGAAATGATTGTTACCGGAATGAAAGCTCATTTAATAGCTGAATACCTAAAAATTATAGAGGAGCATGATGCATCCCCTCCCTCCTTAGGCGGGGCATCCCTGTTGTTTCATTTATTAGCATTTACTTCTTCTCAAACAAGATTAAAGCCAAGTATGACCTTCTGGGCATCGATGGGATCCAAAATGTCCTTGTTTTAGCTCGCATGTTCTAAGGCATTCTGGACAGGCTGCTGAGCAACGCTCATATTCCTCTTCCTCCAT